>Ga0209749_1000156_pt1 | contig 117815 bp, 114 predicted proteins | sample EPASupsiteSAE347_FD_187267 | JGI IMG/M metagenome (GOLD analysis project Ga0209749, IMG submission 187267) | Bioremediated contaminated groundwater from EPA Superfund site, New Mexico - Sample SAE3-47 (SPAdes) (version 2) | ecosystem: Environmental > Aquatic > Deep subsurface > Groundwater >... | reverse complement strand
CCCAACTTGTTGCCCATTCCGGCGATCTTTAGGTATTCTTGATTCAGAAAAAAGTCTCCGAAATCGCTCATAGTTTTTCATTCGAATTACTAAGATAAAAACCTAAGCCGGGTTCGTAGCTATTCTCTTCAGTTCTTTCAGGACTTCGCTGTCCATTGGTTTCCCCTGATGATATATTCCTGTTTCGGGATATATGCATTCCAGCCAGACCCACTACGGCCGGGTTACTATCCTGTTACTGGAAGAATCCTGTTGCAACGACACCCGGAATCAGAATGGCATGAAAACGGTGTGGCGGCGACCCGACCCGGACTGGAGAAAAAAGATAAAGTGAGAGCGTACAGGTAATGGTAATGAAGGTTCTTGTGAAACTGGTCCCGGAGGAAACCGGGGGTTTCTCGATATTCGCCCCTGAATTCCCTGGCTGCATGTCTCAGGGAGAGACTGAAGAGAAGGCCATCCGCAACATCAAGGAAGTGATCCCGGTCTTCATCGAACTGCGGGAAAAACGGCAGGGAAAGACACATCACAAGACTGCCCCATATACCCGGGAAATTGAAATCGAGGCATGAAACTCCCCGTAATCTCCGGGCGGGAGATGGTAAAGATCCTGCACCGGAAGGGCTGGAAACCGTATCGCCAGACCGGGAGCCATGTCATCATGCAGAACTCCGATGAAACGCTGGAACTCAGTATTCCCCTGCACCGCGAACTGTCTCCCGGAGTGGTCCACGAATGTATGAAAGTGGCCGATCTGAGGGATGATGATTTTTAAATTCTTATTCTGAAGAGAGCCACCCTAGGAGACCAACACAAAGGCTGCCGTAATCCGGGGCTGGAATGCAAAGCAAAAACTATTTGGGACAAAAAGCGTGCTATTGCAACAGTACCCGGAATCAGAATGGTATGAAAATCCTATAAATAACCCTTCCTTCTTCCAGATATCACCCGTTGCAACGACACCTGAAATCAGGAGAGTATGAAAACACCGGACCGTGACGATCGGAATTGGGGTGATCATGGGTCCCGGTAAATTTCCCTGACAGCAACCCTCTGCAACCTGTGAAAACCAAGGTATTATACCCCTATTCCGTCCGGTTTCCGATCAGATCGACGGCTCAAAATGCATACCCAAAAATATTTATTCTTGAATTTCGTATAGGGAATTAGTCACCAGCGTATGCTTTCGCTGGTCTTCCTGTTCTTGCATCTTTTCCGGACAGGTAATCTTCCGTACTCATTCGGATTTTGACCGGTCCCAACGTTTTCGGGATCCTGAACTGCACAGACCTACCGGAAGGTCTGAACAGAAAGAATACCCGGAACAGGAACGTGCGATGATGCCCGGAGCGATCCCGGTTGAGCACCCGGAACGGCCCCGCAGGGGACCGGATCGGACAATCACAGGTGCCGGGAATCGGTGCGGGAGGGGGCCGGAGAAAACGGTCCCTGCATCCGCATGGACATTCCGGATCGCCAGGATGCGTGCCGTGAGCCCTCATAGGGATTTGGGTGAAAGGCCCGCTCGTTTTTCCCTGCCATCGGATCACCGGGTGGCAGCTGCAAAAGGACAGGGAACCCCGGTCACCGGGTGAACGGGGGCCCCATGTTAGGTCCGCCCATTCGTTTGTATCACACTAAGACGCCGGCGGAACCCGGTTCTCTCCCGGATCGGATCATGCCATCCGCATTCCGGGAAATCCCGGAAACCGATTGGGCATACATCCTCATAAATCTGAAGGAAACGGTTCCTGAACCATGGGTCCGGCCGTCCGCCCGATCCGAAAATCCGGACGTACCCTTTATGCAGGATACGGTGATTTCCCGGCACCTGGAATTTTTGGAGGTCATTATGAATACGATCAGAAATATCCTGATTATCTCCCTTGTTCTCATCCTGTGTATCATCATATCGGTACTCGGGGTATCCACCCTCTACGGGACGATTACAAGGATCGAACCGCAACCGGTCATCGTGAACGGAAACCAGTACCAGAATGCAGAGCTCGCTGGCTTCGCGGCAATCATGGACCGGGGATACGATAACCTCGTGCTGCTCACGAAGGCCCCGCTCCAGGCGATTCCGGAACTAAGTTCGACGTTCCACGAGTACCTCTGGAACCCGCTGTTCCTGGTTACGGCCGTAACCGCCTGCGCCATATTCGGGACAATCTTCTGCCTCTGCCTTCTTGTGATCGTGCTACGGAACAAAGCAAAGCGTGAACCGCAAGCCGTATGAAGGAGGAACGGCTGAAAAACCGGTGGCCGCTCATCGTATCCGTTGTCTCCCTGATCCTCATTGCCGCTCTCGCCAGCTGGTTTGTCCTTGTACCTGTCCTGGGAGAAGTAAACGAAAATGTTGCGAAAGCTGCGCGGCAGGCTGAAGAGAGCAGGAAAAAAGCGGCGGAAGCTGATTTCAACACGCTCCTCAAACCCGCAGCATCCGATGCTCACCTTGCAGGAGACTGGCTTGTGGTTTTCAGGGGAACCGGCCTTCCGGTGATTTACCGGCTCAACGCCGATGGTACTGCACAGGAATATTTCCCGAATTCGATGGTCGGGAAGACCAATCCCTACCTTGTCGTAACCTGGGGTCGTCTCAAAGGAGACAACGGACTCGTCATCAGGGAGGTGAACGGCGATCGGAAAAGTGACAAACATATTGCGTACAACGCTGCCAACGACACGCTTCTCTACGAAGGGTATCTTGTCATGAACCGGGTAAACTACCAGGCCCCATAAGATCATCCTCTCCTGAATCCACACGAATCCTGTCGGGTTATGCAGCTCGTAACTCCGGAGTTGTCCTGGCGGATGGTTCCGGGTGTCGGATGAATCAGAAGGATCCTGTCTTTTTTGGCCGGACCTTCCGGCACAAGATCGCCGGAAATGATCCAATGAAACGATGTTGAACACCGGATGGGAAATCAGACGAATCCGGTATCCCAGTAAATGAAAGGAGTCTGAAATCAATGTCTATTGAAACGGTGAAGGGGTATATCCCCGGCATGTGCATAGCGATTGCGATTCTCTGTTTTGTTGCAGGAGTCTGGTGTATTGCGAATACCGTGTACCTCGGGTTCGGTTTTTACTTCTTTGCAAAAGCGATCTTCTGCCCGCTGGCCCTGTACATCCTCGCAAATAAATGAAGGGCAACGGAAATCTGCTGTTCTTCACTTTTCAGTCATCCTTTTTACGGAGGGGGGAATTATGGACAACGAAACGAACGGAAACAGCAGGGAATCGGGAAGGTATGATCGGGTGGATGCGAACCAGGTTCCGGAACAGCACGCCTTTCCGGTCCTGGTGACGGTAATTGTCATATCTCTTGCAGGACCGGGATTCTGCTATTCAGATGAAGGAGGACTATGCAGTATTTTGAAAGAGACGAATTGATCCTTGTCTATGCAGTACTCATCGCGATCCTTGTTTTGCTCCTGGTCCTGTTCTGGCTTCTTCTCGCATATATCTTGTATCCGTGGTACTGTCATGAATTCAGCTGCAACGATACGGGAGGAGAACCGGATCCCCTCCGACAGTCGGGAACCCATCAGCTGGTGTCCCGGTACTGGCAACAGGTATCCTCTCACGGCCCGGGAACCGGAAACAAATGGATCGTGCCACTCCAGCGAATTTCGGGTTTTACTGTTCCGGAAGAATACCCGGTACGGGCGGGATATCCCGGGGTCTCGGCAAGATATCCCGTCCGTCAGCCGGTCGGGGATTCTCCGGTTTATCCATGAGAGTTACGGATACCGCTTTACCGGCGAATGATCTGGGTATCGGTTTTCGTTCCTCTGGTTATCCATCTTGAAAATCCTGATGACCTGAAAGGATAGCGAATACCCCCGGGTTTTAACCACTCGTCTGGAGAGACGAGTGCATCCGGAAAAAAAGGGGAATGGATATTCTCCTGAATTATCCACGTTTTCCGTTTGGGAATGGCGATATGCACCGGGGGATTACGGAGTCCCGGTAGGGGATTCCGGAGAATTGAAAAAGGAGGTTTGTTATGTCTGAAACAAGTTCCGAAGAACCGGCAGGTATACCTGAACAGGTGTTCCTGCGGGCATTGGGAATGATCTTAAAACCTGCAAAGAACTTCCGGCTTGCCGTGAACGATACCGTGACCTTCACGGTCCTGTACGTCCTGATCCTGATCGGGGTATTCGGGATCCTCTATTCTGTTTACCTGTCACGGTTCGTTTTTTTCATGATGAGCACGACCTTCATGCTCATCATCATCCGGATGCTTGTCCAGATGATCGCGTCGTTCCTGCTGCAGACCGCATGGCTCCATCTCTGGGTGTACGCCCTGGGTGGGCGGCAGGGAGTGAAAAATACCCTGCGGACCGTGGCCTATTCCATGACCCCGATGCTTCTCATCGGCTGGCTCATGCCCGTAGGAATGATCGTCGCGGTTCCCTGGGTTTTTGTCCTGGAAGTGCTGGGTGTCCATGAGCTTCACGGGCTCCCTGTGGCCCGTGCGATCCTTGCCGTGATCCTGCCGGTCGTTGTCGCACTGGGCGTCCTGGTTGTATTCCTTATGTATACCGATCCGATAGGATTTGCACAACTGATCGCGACACTTTCCGGAACAGGGAACGCGGGTTCCCTTTCCGGCTATTCTTACTGACTTCTGCCGGAGCATATCCCGGTCAGATACTCTGTTTATGTCCCGGAACATTTTAGGGAATCCGCCGGATTCCCGGGTTCCCCGTTCTTCGCACTTTTTTCCTCCGGGATTTTTTTGATACTTTCCCCGAGTTCTCCGGAATCTGAGATCCATCAGGATGGAGGAATCCGGAATCATGAGGATTTCATCATGATGGATGCCGCCGATGAAAGATCGCTTCCGGATCCAAACTGGAATATCCTGAGCAACAGGAATACGATTGCGAGCAGGATCAGGTAAGGACCGTACATCCCCAGAAAAACGAGAATAATGGGAATTCCCGTTGTACGGATCGATGTTACCCTCTGATCGAGCTGATCGATTCGTTCCTTCGCCATCTTCCAGTCTTCCAGCTTGATTCTCCATCGGACTTCTTCGGGAATCTTTATCGGGGAGGTCCCCTGGTCCGCCATACTATTCCCTACTGGGAATTACCGGAATAAAATTCATATCGGTTTTGAAAAAAAAGTGCCGGTGCATGCCGGCTGATTCGGAATTTTAACGGGCGGACCTGCCGGCTCTCAACCGTTCCCCTTTCCGATCAACCGGAGCGTTTCCGAAAATGTACGGGGAGGCCCCTGGCATCAGCATCATCCTCACTGCTGCCAGAACCGGTGGGTCTTTACGAAATTCCGTTCGGCTTTGAGGATCTCCCGGTAGAATGCGTCCCCGTCCGCATATGACCCGATGATCCGGGACGCGTTCTCGGGACCGACTCCCCGGGCCGCGAGCGCGATCACCGCTTTCTTCCCGCTGGAGAGGACGATGTTCGCATTGCGCAGCAGCCGTTTCTCGACCTCCTTCTCCTCCCCGTTCTTCTGCTTTTTTCCCGCAAGGGCTAAGAGCGGTTCGTCCCAGGGTTTGATCGCAGCGATGAGCCCCGCCCCGCACAGGGGGCACTTCGGCTTATCGGGGACCCGGGAGACCTGCGTCCTTGACTTCCATTTCCTGCAGTGCATGCAGGCAAGGACGACCTCCTGCTCGTCGAGGCGTTTTTTCAGGGTCGCGATCACCGCTTTATCGGCCGATGGCGGCGGGACCTGGTCCTTCGATGAGAAGAGCCCGGCCGCACCGAGGATGCTGACCGGAGCGATGAGTACCTCGGTCTCCCCGTCCCTGACCGACCGGACGATCTCCGCCGCGGAACCCGCGTCCATGTACACGCTGAAGAGTTCCCGGTAGGTCTCCTTCTGGACGACCGTCCCCTCGAAGAGCCCGGCCAGCCGGGAGAGCGAGATCCGCTCGTAATCCGCATCCGGGTCCACCGCCCCGAACTTCTTTGCGACCTGGATGAGCTTCCACTTGTACAGCGAGGTCCGCTTCAGGGCAAGCGCAAGGACCCCCTCAAGATGTGCGGGGTCTATGCCGAGCAGGGTGTCCCGGACATCGGCAGCCCGGATCCCGGAGGGGAGCCTGAGGAAGATCCGGTATGCGTCCAGCTCAATGCCGACCGTCGTCCCGAACCTCGCGGAGATCAGGATGGAGAGCGCCCGTCCCAGCGCCTCGTTCGCCCGGTTCCCTGCGCAGACGTTGCAGATGACGCCCTCCTCCGCATTCTCAAAGACGATCTGCCGGTCCGTTGCGACCGGCGACCGGTTCCTGTCCATCTCGGTCAGGAAATGCCCTGCGAAGTCGCGGGAATCGGGATCGTCCGTATAGTCCCCGATTGCCCGGGAGGCGCGGAGCCTTCCCACTTCCTGCGCAATAGCGAAGGGGACCGGGATCTGCTCCCCTTCCCAGGAGGGGAGTTCGCCGAGCGCTTTTTTTGCAGGCTCGACCTTCAGCCTGCCGTCCTCGATATCCAGGACCCGCCAGAGCTGGCCTTTCGTGATGAAGATGATCCCGGTATGGATCCAGCCGACCACGAACGACTCGTCGAGCGTCCCGACCGTCTTCCGGGAGACGATATCGAAGATCGGGATCTTGCGCTCGTCATGGATCATGGAGAGGGTCGCCGCAAGGTACTTCCGGGCCCGGAGGGTCGTTATGATCGTATCCCCCTCCCTTCGGATCAGCCGGTGTTCCGCGACCTGGGCGCAGACCGGTTCGATGAGATCCGGGGCGTCCCGGAAGATCTCCGAGCGCCCGATGATCTCCTTCACCCGTTCGATCCGGATCTCCCCGTACTCGACCGCAAGCGCCGCGACCTGGTTTGCAAGGACGTCCGCAGCCCGGTAATGGGGGACGACCCGTTCTATCTCCCCGGCCTTCGCCCGCCGTGCGATCACGACCGATTCCAGGATGTCATCGAAGCTGGTAGCAAGGACCGTTCCCTTCGAGACCGTGTTGAGCCGGTGGCCGGCCCGGCCGACCCGCTGGACGAGCCGGGCGACGACGCGGGGGGAGCCGAACTGGATGACATGGCTGACCTGCCCGATATCGATCCCAAGTTCCATCGAAGACGTGCAGATGAGGGCCTTGATCTCCCCGCGCCTGAACCGGTCTTCCGCATCGATCCGGACGTCCTTTGAGAGCGAGCCGTGGTGCACCTCCACGTCTCCGCGCCCGTACAGGGCATGGCCGAGCGCTTCCGCGGTGACCCGGGTGTTCACGAAGACGAGTGTCGATTCATCGGCAGGAAGCATTCTGTCGAGGATCTTTGTCTGGCGCTTAAAATCGTCCCCGATGAATTTTACCGAGATATCGAGGCTCTTTGCCACCGGCACCTGCACGATCTCGCAGGGCCGTAAGCTGCACAGGAACTGTGCGACCTCCTCCGGGTTCCCGACCGTTGCGGAGAGGCCGATACGCTGGAACTCCCCTGCATATTCGTACAGGCGTTCGAGTGCGACCGAGAGCTGGGCGCCGCGTTTGCTTCCGGCAAGCTCGTGGACCTCGTCGACGATCACGTACTGCACGTTCCGGAGGTGCTGGCGAAGCTTCTTTCCCATGAAAATCGCCTGGAGGGTCTCGGGGGTCGTGATCAGGAGGTCCGGGGGCGAGAGGGTCTGCTTCCTCCGGTCGAGTGCCGACGTATCCCCGTGCCGGACACCGGCCCGGAGGCCGAGCTCTTTGCACCACCACTCCAGCCGCTGGAGCATGTCCCGGTTCAGGGACCGGAGCGGCGTTATGTAGAGCGCCCGGAACCCACCCCCGGATTCTTCCAGCAGCCGGGAGAATACGGGGAGCATTGCGCTCTCGGTCTTCCCGGTCCCGGTCGGTGCGATGAGGAGGAGGTTCTTCCCGGCAAGGACCGGGGGGATCGCCTGCTCCTGCACGGCCGAGAGTTTTTTAAAGCCGCGTTTCTTTGCGGTGGCGACGACCAGGGGATCAAGTGCGCCTGCGGGCATTTTCGTCACCTCCCAGGGATGCGAGTGGGCCGAGCGGCGTTCCGTCCGCGAGGAAGACCTCGGCCCGCGTCCCGTACATGCACCGGGTCAGGGGCGAGGTCGGATCCTTCCAGATCCTGAGGACATCGAGCCCCGCATACTCGTTGAATGCCGGGACAAAGAGGACCCGGGTCCCTTTTCCGGATTTCTGGCTCGGGAAGTTTTCTGTCTCAAAAGTCCCGGTTTCAGCTTCCTGCATTTCCTGTGTCCCCTCAGTGACGGTCTGGTTTTTCTTCCGTACCTTCCCGGTTTTTCCCGTCTTTCCGGATGGTTTTCCGGGCAATTTTCCGGACGAGGTTGTCCGGGTATCCCGGTTTTCCCGGCCGGCCCGGATGCAGGCATCGTCCAGCGGCGCGAGCAGGTACGCAGGCGCCTGGAGTGCACAGCCGACCTCGTCTTTCAGGAAGACAAAGGGATGGTGATGGCCCGCAACGAGGAGCATCCCGTCCAGCGAGGGATCCGGGTACGTGTGGCCGTGCAGGTACCCCACCCCGTCCACCACGGCACCGGTCATGGGCAGCATCTCGCCTTCTTCCGCGAACCGTTCGAGCCCGCCGTCATGGTTCCCGGGAGCGATGAGGACCGGGCATTCTTCCCTGAGCCTGCCCAGGATGGCAGGCAGCTCCCGGAACTCCTGCCTGCTCGTTATCGGGACGCCGTGCTTCACGTCGCCCAGGAGGACGATCCGGTCCGGCCCGGTCTCTCCCGCTATTGCGACGACCCGCTCCAGCCGGTCCCTGCTCCTGCTCCGGAAATGCCACCCCTGGGACGCGAGATCGAACTCTATCCCGAAATGGAGATCCGCGACTACCAGGGTCCGTTCCCGGTTTTCAACGATAAGTGCCGGGCCGCTTTCCAGGAATTCGAGTCTCATAGGAGTTTGACTAGGCCCTTCTGGGGCTGATAGCATTCGTCTTCTTCGACAAGGGCACGGACGATTGCAACCGCAGCGTCGGGAGAGATCCCCCGGTCCCCGGCCTTTGCAACCACGTCGTCAATTGCGATGCCCCGGGGGCCGGAGTTCTGCCTGATGATCCCGATTATGGCCTCGCGGGATTCGTCGCCGCCCGGTTCACCGGATACCGGGACCGGACGGATACTCGCAAGCGCGGTCTCCACGATCCCGGCAATCTCCCGGAGACTTCCCTTGTCCAGCCCGTAATGATCGAGTAGTTCCCGGGTATCCCCGGGCAGGTCCCGGCTGCCGAGGAGGTCCCGGATGGCATCGATACGTCGGAGCGTCTGATCTGCGGTCGTGAGGATCCAGAGGTCCCGGATCTCCCGGTCCACGACCAGGACCGCATCGGGAGCAATGGAGATGCGGCCCTGGCCTCCCCCGGTATAGATCTTCGCGGATCCCGTTACCGTCACAAAGCAGGGCGGCGACATCGCCCGGAGGGCATCCGCGGCACCCGCCTGCATCCTGCCCGCCGAGAGTTCGAACGCCCCGGTCGGCTCCGCCACCCGGGCGCGCACGAGATCCCGGCCCGTATCCTGCACTTCCAGGAGGGCGCCTGCAAGATAGATGCTCCCGCACCGGGCGCCGGTCGGCGTCACCGGGACGACGGGACAGTCTGGATCCTGCGTTGCGAGGCTGAACGTGGTCCGCTCCAGTTCCCCGGCAAATACCCGTGCAGCCCCTTTCATACCCAAATGTACGGGTTATTCCGGCCAATGAAGGTAATGAAATGCGCACTGCACCGGAATGCCTGTCGCGCTGCCAAATGGGAACAATCTAATTTCCCGGGAACCATGATCATAGCAGGATGGATCTTCCCATGGAAGAGAGTCACGCGATATGGATAGAGAAATACCGGCCCGCAAAGCTTGCCGATATCGTGGGGCAGGACGAGATCGTCTCGCGCCTTGCGTCCTACGTGCGGAGCAAAAGCCTTCCGCATCTCCTCTTCACGGGAAGCGCAGGGGTCGGGAAGACCACGGCGGCAGTCGTACTCGCAAAGGAATTTTTCGGCGAGAGCTGGAACACGAATTTCCGGGAGATGAACGCCTCGGACGAACGCGGTATCGATGTGGTCAGGAACCAGATCAAGCAGTTCGCCCGGACGACGCCCCTGGGGGACGCCGAGTTCAAGATCCTGTTCCTGGACGAGGCTGACGCCCTCACGACCGACGCCCAGGCGGCGCTCAGGAGGACGATGGAGAGCTATGCCCAGAACTGCCGGTTCATCCTCTCGTGCAACTACTCCTCGAAGATCATCGATCCCATCCAGAGCAGGTGCGCCATCTACCGGTTCCGGCCGATCAGCCCCGAGGCGGTCACGGAAGAGATCCGGCGAATCGCGGCAGCGGAAAAACTCACGGTCACTCCGGGTGCCATGGACGCAATCGTGTATGTCGCGCAGGGAGACATGCGCAAAGCCATCAATGCGCTCCAGGGCGCAGCGATCCTGAAGAGCGAGATTGACGAGAAGATGGTCTATTCCATCACTTCGACCGCGAGGCCCGAGGAGATTGAGGACCTGCTCGCGACCGCGATCTCCGGGGACTTCGAAGGCGCAGAAGCGGTCCTCGGGACGCTGCTCCGGGAACGCGGGATCGCACCGAACGAACTGATCAACCAGTGCTACCGGGCGCTTCTCACCCGGCAGATGGACCGGGGGCTCAAGGTCGCGCTCATCGATCACCTGGGCGAGGCCGATTTCCGGCTCTCGGAAGGGGCGGGCAGCGATATCCAGCTCGAAGCCCTCATCGCGAAGTTCGTGATGAGCGCAGGGAAGAAAGAATGACCGGAAAAACCGGGGGTAAGGAACAGGGCGGGAGTTTCTGAATGGCCGATGGCGAGCAGGCGATCCCCGAGGAAGAGGTAACGAACCGGGCCGCGGACTGGGCGAAGTTCCTCAGGACCCGGCACAAGAAAGACCTTGCCGAGATCGGGAGGGAATACCCGCACAAGCGGTCCCTCTATATCGATTACCGGGAGATCGAAGCGTTCGGGAAGACCGGTATCCATCTTGCGGACGAACTATTGGAGAACCCCGGGAAAGTGATCGAGGATATCCGGGACGCAATCCGGACCAACCAGCTTGTCAGGATCAAGGAAGGGAAAGACCCAAAGGACCTCAACATCCGGTTCCGGTACCTGCCCCGGAAGATCGCGATACGGAACATCCGGTCCGATGACATCAACCGGTTCATCAGCGTGGAGGGGATCCTCCGGAAGACGACCGAGGTCAGGCCCCGGATTATCGAAGCGGTCTTCCGGTGCCCGGGCGGCCACTTCACGGTAAAACGGCAGAGTTACGGGAAGTTCGTGGAGCCGGACGGGTGCGCAACGGACGGGTGCACGTTCAAGAAGCTGGACCTTGTCCCCCGGCGTTCGAAGTTCGTGGACTCGCAGAAGCTCCGGATCCAGGAATCGCCGGAAGGCCTGCGGGGCGGGGAGCAGCCGCAGACGCTGGACGTGGACGTGACGGACGATCTCACGGGGATCGTCGCCCCCGGTGACCGGGTCATCATCAACGGTATCCTCCGGTCCATCCAGCGCGTGACCCAGGGCGTGAAGAGCACGCTCTTTGATATCTTCCTGGAATGCAACTCCATCGAGATCGCGGAGAAAGAGTTCGAGGAAGTGGAGATTGACGACGAGGCGGAAAAGGAGATCCGGGCCCTTGCCGAAGACCCCCAGGTCTACAAGAAGTTCAAGCATTCGATTGCGCCGACCATCTACGGGAACGAGGACGTGAAGGAAGCCATCGTCCTGCAGACCTTCGGCGGCATCATGAAGGAGATGCCGGACGGGAGCCATCTCAGGGGCGATATCCATGTCCTCCTGATAGGGGACCCGGGTATCGCAAAGAGCCAGCTCTTGCGGTACGTGGTCCGGATCTCCCCGCGTGCCATTTACACGAGCGGGCAGTCCTCGACATCCGCGGGTCTCACCGCGACTGCGGTCAAGGACGAGTTCGGCGACGGGCGCTGGACGCTGGAAGCGGGAGCCCTCGTCCTCGCGGATATGGGGGTTGCGGCGGTCGACGAGCTGGACAAGATGAGCAAGGAGGACCGGAGCGCACTCCACGAGGCGATGGAGCAGCAGTCCATCTCGATTGCAAAGGCCGGGATCACCGCGACCCTGAAGTCCCGGTGCGCCCTGCTCGGGGCCGCGAACCCGAAGTACGGCAGGTTTGACGAGTTCGCGCCCATCGGCGAGCAGATCAACATGCCTCCCTCCCTTCTCTCCCGGTTCGATCTCATCTTCATCATGACCGATAAGCCGGAGGAGAAGCGGGACCTTGCGATTGCGGACCAGATCCTCAAGTCCCATGGGATCGGGGAGCTGATCGAGCAGCACCGGCGCACGCCGATTGAGGGCGTCAACGACGAATACCTCAAAGAGCAGATGAAGCCCGTGATGCCGGATATCGATCCGGTCATCTTCCGGAAGTACGTGGCGTACTCGAAACGGAACTGCTTCCCGATGCTGAGCGCGGAAGCGAGGGAGACCCTGATCGCCTATTACCTCAAGCTCAGGGGGCTTGCCGAGCCCAATAAGCCGGTCCCGGTCACGGCCCGGCAGCTGGAGGCGCTCGTGCGGCTCGCGGAAGCGAGTGCCAGGGTCCGGCTCTGCAATACCATCACGCACGAGGATGCGGAACGGGTCGTCCGGATCGTGGACGCATGCCTGCGGCAGGTAGCGTACGATGCGAAGACCGGGTCCTTCGATATCGATAAGGTCGCGACCGGGTTCTCGAAAGGGAAGCGTGACCTGATACGGATGGTGAAGGATGCCATCCGGGAGCTGGGCGGGGAGACGAAGCGGGCGCAGGTGGACCTGGTGCTGGACACGGTCTCCCAGCGCGGGTTCTCGCGGGACGAGATCCAGAAGACCATCGATATGCTGCTCCGGTCCGGGGAAGCGATCGAGCCGGTGGGCGGCGTGATCAAGCTGATCAGCCTGTAAGATCCAGATCAGCGATTTTTTTATTTGAATCTAAGTTCCTGATTCAGAAGGCGTCAGGGCGTACATGTGTGCGATTCATTCTTCCGGTAATGATCAACTGGTACCCGAACAATTTGTGAAATGGGTGAAGCCGCGCTTCGTGCGGAGTTCGCGTGCTCGTCCCTGCGCCCGCTCATGAACAAGGAAATAAACCGGGATCTCTGTTAGACGAATGCAACCTGGAACCATCGGAATTCTGACCGGTCTGTTGTGTGCGGCCGGGCGGAGGGACGAGCACGGCCGCTGGTGCTCATAATGATCCACAGTCAGGATTAACCATGTAAATTAAAATGTGGCATATCCCTGTGAGAGCCTGGATCTGTTGAGAGTCCGGCACTCATAATAATTTATTCCGGATCTGCGATCTTACATCACAGAATTTGGAAAACAGAACCCTCGGAACGTCAGTTGCCGGGTGAACCCGATTTACCGGGTTTTCCTTCTGCCCGGTATGTCCCGGAACGACCGGAGACAACCGGGACCTTGCCGGAACCGGTATCCCGGTAGAGTGCGGTCTCTTTTCCATGGCCTGTCAGTTCGGGAGCGTGGGTGCTGATTGAAGTATCCTGATAATTCCGGATTGTCCTGAATTTTTCCGGACCGATCATCGATTCGATGAGTGCATTGTCAAAGTCCTCAAGGCGTCTGACAAGCGGGGAATCTTCGTTGATGGAGTAGAGCCACGTCCTGCCCTCTTTCCGGATCTTCACCATTCCCTTATCGGAAAATTTTTTCATTGCTCTGGAGACGGACTGGCGGGTCAGCTGGATCTCTTCGGTCAGTTCCGCCATGTCGAATTCGATCCCGTACATGGGAAGAAGGAACTGCAGGAGCCGGGCCTCGCAGGTATCACCGAATAATCCTTCGAACGGTTCTTTCATGGTTGCCGTAACTCCCGGACCCTTTGCGTTTTCCCGGCTGAGTTCTGACAGGATCCTGCAAAGAGTGGTATGAACATATTGGGAACGCGGGGATAAAAATATTGTTAAAAAAAATTAACAGAATCGACCGGATCAATCCAGGTGATGGATCCTGCAGCCGCCCAGGGGAGTTACATTCAGGCCATGCTCTTTCAGGGCTGCATATGTCCTGCCCAGGTCCGCGATGTAATATTTCGGATCGTCTTTTTTGATCGTGGCAATGTATGCCCCGTTTTTGAGGTGGGCGATGGCCTCATCGAAGTCCTGGTCGTATTTCTTCCGGAGGATTCTTTTCAGTTTTTCGCTGTGATACCCGGCATCGCTCCTGAAATTTTTGTTGCGGTACAGGATGTAGAGGATCTGGATCTCCATGCCGGTCAGATCACAGGGCATGAAAGATTGGTGGGATCCGGGGAATAATAAAGAGATATTTTTGCGTCTTACTCGCGGCGTTTCGGAAATTGATTGGGACTTTTTCCGGTCGTGACGTAATTATACTGGAATAACTTCTTGTCCATCTTATGTTCACGGCTGGATTCTTTCGCAGTGATCTGCTGAATGTTGGGGGGCAGGAAATCCAGCTTATATTGGATGGTGCGGAAACGTGGGAAGCCGCCCTGATGGGCGGGTTCGCGTGCTCGTTCCTCCGCCCGCTCACGGACAAGGAAATAAAGCGGGATCTCTGTCAGAGAAAGACGACCCGAAACCACCGGGATTCCGGACCCGGTTTTTGTTTACGGACGGGCGGAGGGACGAGCACGGCCGCTGGTGCTCGCGATGATCCACTGATATTTCAAGTTTCCCTGAAAACGCCTTTCCCGGCACCATCTGCGTCAGCGCCTCCGTACGCTTTGTTGCAGCTGCCTGAATTCCTGTGACTGATGTACTCTCAAAAAGACCCTGAACAGGATTATTCCCGGACAACCGTCACACCAGTCCTTTGGAAATGCCGGTCGAACGTATAGATCTCGGATATCCCCTGCATTTCCATAACGACAACCGCAAGCGCGTCGTTCACGCTGATACCGGTCTTTTTTGCGAGGTGGATGCTTTCCCGGTACGTATCCGGTGTCACCTCAAGGACGGAGATCCCCGGCTTGGTAAAGAGTGCTGCGAGAAAGTCGGTTGCAAACGGCAAGCCAGCTGCATCCTCAAGGACGTTTGCGACCTCGCTGAGGTGGACCGTTGTCGTAAGGACCGGTTCCCCATCGTTCACCCTCAGGAAGATCGCATTCGCCGCCCGTTTCATCGCGAGGACATGCTCAGGGAGGTTTTTCTTGGGACGGAGAACCGCATAGATGAAGACATTCGCGTCAATGAAGCGCATGTTTTCTCAGGCCTTTCCGGAGCGAGTGGTAGTCATCGAAGTCCCCGGCATCGGTATCGACCGAGTCAAGGAACTGCGAGAGATCGGAATCCCCGGCACGGATCTCCAGCCGGTCGTCCTCATCGATGATCAGGACAGTCTTCGATTTGTGCTTCTCCCGCCAGGCTTTCGGGAGGATGATCCGTCCCTGGGAGTCAACCGGCCGCACATCCACTTTCGCCATATTTCACCAGAAATACTTGGTTTCACCATTTTATTAAGATATCCCCATCGGAAAACCGGGAATATCGGTGATGAAAAAATGAGGTGGACTTCCGGTAAGGTTCGCATGTTCGTCCCCTCGCCCACTCACACATAAAGGAATAAACCGGAGTCTCTGTCAGATGAATACAATAGGAACCACCGGGATTCCGGACCCGGTTTTTGTTTGCGGACGGGCGGAGGAACGAACACGGCCGCTGGTGCTCGCGATGATCTAGGGAGAAATATCAACAATATTATTTCAGCAGCGCTTTTAGATCTTTGAGACCTTTCCGGATCTCGTTTTCCAGCGCTTCGATCTTTTCAATGATTACTTCCGGCTTTTCATACCGGACTTCCTTGTACTCGATCTCCTTGTACCGCGAGATAGAAAGATCGTATCCATTCTCTTTAATCTCGCTGAAGGGAACAAAGAAGCATTTTCCCTTCCGGTCAGTCGGATTCTCTTTTTTACGGTTTGAGCCACACCTTTGCAAGGGCTCGCTCGCTTAACCGTGCTGTGACAGAGTGTTCAATGCCCTGATCCTGCCGGCCATGTCCAGCATAGGACAACGGTATATTTTTCTTCGTTGATTTCATAGTATCTGTCTTGGGCTGGTATGAAAACTCAAATTCTTCGAAGTGACTTCTTTTTCATTCTCATCCAGGATCCCCCGGATCATGGCGCACTCTGTTGAAAACTCTTATATGCAATCATGGTGGTATTATTATTACTATACCACCTGTTGTTCCCATAGGATAAACCCCGGGGACGACAGGATCTTCTATCTGCAGGTTTTCCAATGAGCGCACGCGATAAGGTCTGCATATTCATTGATGGCGGATATGTCCGTGCGATGTTACACCAGCACTACAACGACCGTCCAATAGACTTTCTTCGCTTTTCTGATGAACTTTGCCAAGGTTGCGAGCGATTCAAGACGTACTATTACATCTGCCCTCCGTACCAGAGTGCAAATCCAACTGCCGATGAGAGGAAGCGTAAATCGGATATGGACCGGTTTCTTGAAAAATTGAAACTGCATCCCCGGTTTGAGAACCGTCTTGGAAGGCTCCAGAAAACCAATGATCCTGCTCACCCGTATGTGCAGAAGGGTGTTGATGTTCTCCTTGCGATTGATCTCACGCAGATTAGTGCTTCCCATACGATTGATCGCGCTATCATTGTAAGTTCAGACAGCGATTTTGCTCCGGCCATTCAACGGGCGAAAGAGAATATGGTACTTGTCACGCTGGCATCCTTTACTCAGCACAGAAGCCGGGTATTATATTCGGTCTGTGATGACCGGATTGAGATTACTCAAGAGATGATCGACAGGGTTGCGCTGAACCAGCACTAAATGTATCATCCCTGATTTCCGTAGTCTGTTTCTTAAATTGTATTCTGGGCGATAAGTTCCCCACCAAACGCCCGCTGCATCAGCCCTCCACACAGTGTCGCGATCTCCTTTCCCGATTCTGCCTCGATGATCGCAAGCGGTGCGCCAAAATGATCGAGAAGCAGGTAATCGGCGTATGCGCTTTCCATATCGTTTTTGAGCGTATCGGAAACTGTCCTGAACTGTTTTGCAGGAAAATCGGATTGCCTGGTGTCGACTTCGGTCCAGACCCGGGATCGATCCGATACCGGCCAGCCTTGTTCCTGTAACAGGACATCGATCAGATCCAGTCGCGTCCGGAATTCGCTGCGTTCCAAGATAGTGCCCCGGGAAAATTTCCGTAATACTATTCTTCGGGACTATGCGACATGAAGATTACGTGATACATACGGGAATTTCCCCCTCCTCCATTCCGGGACCAAACAGATACCCTCATATCACCCCAGCCGGTAATACGGGTACCGGAATTTTTCACATGGATGCAATCGAAGCACATAACCTCCGTAAGAACTTCGGGACATTCACCGCTGTCGACGACGTCAGCCTCGCGGTTCCCGAGGGGGCGATCTTCGGGTTCCTCGGTCCGAACGGTGCGGGAAAGACAACGACGATCCGGATGATAACCGGGGTTTTGATCCCGGATGCCGGTTCGGTGCGCGTCCTCGGGACCGATGTCGACCGGGACCCCCTGGCCGCAAAACTGAAGATGGGCGTCATCCCCGAGAACGGCACGGTATACAGCGATCTCACGGCCCTGCAGAATATCCTCGTCACCGCAAAATTCTTTGGGATGGCCCGGGCTGCCCGGGAAAAGCGGGCGGCTGAGATCCTGGAGATGCTCGGCCTCTCCGAAAGGAAGGACGATATCGTCCGCACATTCTCCAAAGGCATGCGCCAGCGGATCAGCATCGCCTGCGCCATCGTCCATTCCCCTCCGGTCCTCATCCTGGACGAGCCCACGACCGGGCTCGATGTGTACAGCAGGCGGCTCGTGATCGATACGGTCCGGCACATGAACGGGCAGGGCAGCACCGTCCTCCTCACCACGCACAACATCGATGAGGCGAACGCGCTCTGCTCCATGATCAGCATCATCAGGAAGGGAACGATCGTGGCGACCGGAAGCCCGGAAAAACTCAAGAAAACCTTCGACACCGCCCGGTATGTCGAGATCGCCTTCGAGCAGCCGGTCGGAAACGGACTCTTTGCAGCACCCGGGATCTCCCGGGCCGAGCAATGGGGGGACAAGTGGCGGATCTATACGGACGATCCGGATACCGCCGTAAAGTCCCTTGCTGCTCTCGCAGACAAAGGCCACCTAACCATTGTCTCCATCGCTACCTCAAGCCCGACCCTGGAAGAAGCGTTCGTCCGGCTCACCGAGGAGGTATGATCCGATGGACTGGAGAATCCTTGGGAGGAGCATCGCGGTCATCACCGAGAAGAACATGCGGATCTATTACTTCAAGGGCCCGGTCGTCGTCTTCGGGCTCCTCTTCCCTTTCATCATGTTCCTTACGTTCTTCATCGGGAGGAATCTCGATATCGTCCTCTTCTTCCCGGGCTTTCTGGGGATGATGCTCTTTTTCACGTCATCCTCGGTCGGCCCCCTCATCACGCCCTGGGAAAAGCGGGAGAAGACATACGAGCGGCTCATCTCCCTCCCGGTCATCCTTGAGAGCATCATCATCGGCGATCTCCTCGCGGGCGCGATCTTTGGTGTCGCGATAACTGCCGTTGTTTTTCTCATCGCCGCCCTGCTCCTGCATCTCCCGCTCGCCCATGCCGGGATTTTGGCCATCGGGTTCATTCTCGGGGCGATCACTTTTGCAGCGCTTGGGACCCTCCTCGCCTCCCCGACCACGGACAACCCATCGAATATCATGATGCTCTCAAGCCTTGTCCGGCTCCCGCTCATCTTTGTCTCCGGGATCTTCATCCCGCTCGGCCAGCTGGGCGGATGGGTGTTCGTACTCACATCGCTCTCGCCCCTCACCTACCTTGTCGATCTCTTCCACGCGGCGCTGAACGGGGACGCGGTCTACCCGCCCTGGCTGGATGCCCTCGTCCTCGTACTTGCGATCCTGGTGTTCATCTGGGGCGCAAAGGTCATCCAGAAACGGAACCTCGTGAAAGGGATCTGATCCGTGACCCGGGGTCTTTTCGCGAAAGCAGGTCCGGTAATTGTGGGGACCGTATACCCGCAATGTGAGGATATGCACAAATTGGGCTTCATAAAAAATAGAGAATCACTGAGGCTTGAATTGGCCCGGATCTGGTTTTCGATAGGGTTGTACTCCGGGCAGCCACGGTATTTGTCCGGATGTTTCTCTCCATGAATCCTTTTCCGGAACAGTCCCCAGAAAAATTCAGCTTGTAAACCCCTCCGTTATCCCAAAATCGGGAGACTGCATGCATCCCGTCACTAATGATACCTATATCCCCTCGCAGCGCCAATATGCGGTTTGTATAGGATTTTGCATGATATACTCTGCCCAATTTTCAGAGATGACCCTGCCTGTACCAGCGAATGCATCAGGATAGCCAATCAGTATGCACAACTACCCTCATGAGACGTCCTGTAGACTGCAGGCGAATTCTACCTTAAAGACTGACCGGCTATCCGGGTGCTAAAAAAGGGTTCCGGGCAAAAATGCACATCCGGAACTATTGGAAAATCCAGATGGGCGGCAGACCCGGCTCATCAGAAAAATGGAGACCTCAATGAAAGACTCATTAAAACCGGAAGTAATCGGAACAAGGAGTGGATATGTCATCCGCTTTACCTGCCCCGATTGCTACAATGAAAATTCCATTATTTTCAATATGCCAAGAAAATTTTTCCAGGAAACCCGTGATGCCTCGTGCACCCGGTGCAAAAAGCAGTTTACCGTCCTGACACCGGATCACCATTCCAGAAAGCCGGTTTTATCCGGCAATCCTGCAATCCCTGTTCAGTAAGAGTTTCGGGTGACAGGGTCAGAGACCCTGTTTTTGGGATCGATCCCATCGTATGAGGATAGCATCCGTTTCCGGATCCGGCCGGATTGCATCAGATACCGTCTCTGTCATCGAGATCCTGGGTGGTAACCCCGGTTTCACTTTATAAATTTTCAGACCGGCCGCTGACAGGTCGGAACCAGGGAATATATCTTCAGGCAGCAGGTCAGATATCCCCGATATTCCGGCGGGGGAGTTGAATGAGAGGGTTATCCGGAAAACGGGGACGCCCGCAGATCCTGTCCGGAAAATTCCGGGAGTACTCTTCTCTACGGGTACGATTGCCCGGGAAATGGAGCAGAATTACCGATAGTACCGGTATTGCCGATGCAGCAGGAATGGGGTACCTGGAGCCCCCGGTTGCAATCATCTCCCGGCCGGGTTGCGGACCCAAAGAACACGGTGTTACCGGAACAGGTGACGTTTGAGGAATTATCATGGATATGTTAAGTTGTGTCGATAAGTTCGAGAAAATAATCTATGTTGGTTTGATGGTTATGCTCATCGCGGTACTCATCGCTGCGATGCTGGATCTCAGTTTTTTTATGAGCCTGTCGTTAGCAACTTCCGATCCGATCATGCTGGAAGCCCACGAAGCAATAGCGGTTCATGAGCTGCTCGCAGTGCTTGGGGCATTCCTGATCATATTGATCTGCGTCGAGCTGCTTGCTACGCTCAAGGCGTACTTCCGTGAAAAAGCGATCCATGTCGAGATAGTCCTCATCCTTGCAATAATTGCTGTAGCAAGAAGTGTGATCCTGCTTGACCCGGTCGGCATGACCGGGATTGAGTACGGGGTGGAGATGATGGGAATCGGTGTCATCGTGGTCGGGCTCGGGATAGCGTACTACCTGATAAAAAAGGCAGGGATGACGGTAGGGCCGGAAGGATTCTCGCGGAAAAAGAATGAGTGAAGGGACGGTCTACGGCTCTTTGGAAGTGAGCAGGGCAGGGTTTCAGCGAAGACATTTTTCCCTGCTCCCGGAGAGGTCACCCCATGGCAACCAGAAAATTCCGGAAATATGAAGGCCATCAGATCTTTGGAAAAGAAGAGCCGGCCGCGTGAACACACTACCTTTTCATAAAACAGGCAATGCCCGCACTCAACAGGTAACGATCAAAAATAGGGAGGTTGTGTTAGTAATCTCCCATTCCCGGCGGCATACTCCTGCCGGCGGGACCTGCAGACTTTGACGATGCAAAGACATCGTCAATGCGCAGGATCATGACCGCAGCCTCGGTTGCGCTCATGATGGCCTGGGTCTTCACCCGCAGGGGTTCAACAACGCCCGCCTTGAGCATGTCGGCCGGTTTTCCCTCACAGGCATCAAGACCGAAGGTTCTTTTCCCTGCTTCGTGGGCAGCCCGTATCTCCACGATCATGTCGATGGGATCGAGCCCGGCATTCTCGGCTATGGAACGCGGGATTACCTCAAGCGCAGATGCAAATGCCTCAATCGCAAGCTGGATACGGCCCCCGACGGTTGACGCGTAATGCCGGAGCTGGAGCGAGAGCTCGATCTCGGGTGAGCCGCCGCCCGGGACAATTTTCTTGTCCTTTACGACATCGCTGACAACCATCAGCGCATCGTGCATGCCCCGTTCGAGTTCGTCGATCACATGCTCTGACCCGCCCCGGATAACGATCGAGACCGCCTTCGGGTTCTTGCATCCCGAAACAAAGATCATCTCCTGGCCGGAGAGCTTCTTTTCCTCAACAATCCCGGCAGTCCCGAGATCGCCTTTGGTAATGACATCGAGACTGTTGATGATCGTCGCACCGGTGGCCCGGGCCAGGTTCTCGATATCGCTCTTCTTTACCCTGCGGACGGCAAAAACTCCGGCTTTTGTGAGGTAGTGCTGGGCAACGTCATCGATTCCCTTCTGGCAGAACACGACATTTGCGCCGCTTGCTGCTACCTTGTCCGCCATCGTATGGACCATCTGTGCATCCGCGTCGAGGAACGCCTGCTCCTGGTCGGGACGCGAGATGTTGATCTTCGCATTGACTTCGGTCTTCCGGTACTCGAGCGCGGCGTTGAGGAGGAGGACCTTTGCGTTCTTCACGACCCGGGGCATCCCCGGGTTCCCCCGTTCCTTGTCGATGACCATCCCTTCGATGATGGTAGTATCCTCTACCTTGCCGCCGACTTTCTTCTGTACGTTTATGTGCCCGAGATCCACCGTCCCGTCAGGATCGGCAACCCGGGTGACCGCACGCACGACAATATCGCAGAGGAGTTCCCGGTATGCTTCTGCACCCTTGCCGCTGATCGCGGTTTCGGCAATTTTTTTCAGGAGAGTACTATCGGTCGGTTTCACGCTGATCGCAATTGCGGAAAGGATTTCCCGGGCTTTCTTCGCAGCCTGCTGGTATCCTTCGGTAATCACGGTCGGGTGGACCTGCTGGTTCAGGAGGCTTTCCGCGTTCTTTAAGAGTTCCCCGGCAATAACGACTGCCGAGGTCGTCCCGTCGCCGACTTCATCGTCCTGGGTCTTTGCTATCTCGACCATCATTTTTGCCGCAGGGTGGTCGATGTCCATCTGCCGGAGGATGGTTGCGCCATCGTTGGTGATGACGATATCTCCCATGCCGTCAATGAGCATCTTGTCCATGCCTTTCGGGCCGAGTGTCGACCGGACAGCGTTTGCCACCGCTTTTGCAGCGGCAATGTTGCTGTTCTGGGCTTCCTGCCCCCTGTTTCGGGTCGTTCCCTGCCTGAGAATTATAATGGGCTGTCCGCCAAGCTGTTGTGACATTTCATTCCGTTTTGCTGATTTTGTTGTTCCTGTTCCGGCAAAGCCGCTCATGGTCCCGGGTGCTTTTGCACCGGGCATGTCCGGATGCGCCGGATTTTCGCGGATGCAAGCTGCACGCAACATGCACCCGTCATCCCGGATACCAGATCTTTCAGACGCCGTTCCGGCCCGTAAAAATGTCATCAGATCAAGGGAGTGCTGCTGAGGAAGAATCCCCCGCCATACCGGGATGGGCTAGAATTGGTTCGTAACTTCATATGCTTATCTGTGAAGGAATATAATCTGGCCATCAAAAAATTCCTGTGCGGAGTTCCGGAAAGGCTTGTCCGGAATACCAGGATCCATGCCGCTCTATAACGGGACCACCCTTGCACAGAAAGGAGTCATCGTTGAGACTCCGAACTACCGGATTGGCGCTCTCGGGTTCCTCGCCCATCCCCAGCTGGATAACGAGTCCTCCCATAACGCTTCCGGCACCTACGGGATTCTCGACCAGCAGGCAGCCTTAGAATGGGTCCGGAAAAATATCGATGCATTCGGCGGCGACCCGTCCCGGGTGACTATCTTCGGGCAGTCAGCCGGAGGGGAGAGCGTCCTTGTGCACCTTGCGAGCCCGACAAGCAAAGGGCTCTTCCAGCAGGCAATTGTAGAGAGCGGTCCCTTCTGGGCACAGGGGGCGACCATCAATGCCACCCATTCGAAAGCAGATGCAGAACAGTTCGGTGTGGAGTAAGCAACAAGCCTCGGGTACTCCGGCCCGGATGCGATTGCCGGGATGCGAAACCTGAGCCCCGAAGCCCTGATCAATGCTACACCCTCCCCGCCGTCCGGGTTCTGGACCACCCACACCGTCGAGTTCGAGCCAACGGTTGACGGGTGGATCCTCCCCGAAACCCTGGATAACCTGTACCTGGCCCACCGCGAGAACCCGGTTCCCTTTATGATCGGGAACAATGCAAATGACGGGACCACGCTTGCCGCTAATGCAAACATGACTGTCCCGGAGTATGTCTCCTTCATTCAGAGCAGGTTCGGGAAGGATGCAGATTCGGTTCTCGCAAAGTATCCTGCGAATTCTACGAATGAGGTCCAGTTGCAAATCGCGCAGATCATGACCGACTATGACTTCAGCGACTCGGTGAAGTTTGCAGCTGGCTCTATGGGAGACATCAGCCCGGATACGTACATGTACAGGTACAGTTACATCCTGCCCGGGCAACCCGATGGTGCATTTCATGGCAGCGAAACCCTCCTCCTGTTTGGTGTACCTGGGATAAAACCGGATCCGGCCGTTGCTGCAAATGTCATCGATCTCTGGACCCGGTTTGCAAAGACCGGGAGCCCGAATGGCGGGATGAATGTCACCTGGCCGGATTATACCCGGGAGAAGGGCAGGTATCTCGATATTAACGTTACTCCCAGGGTGATGAGCGGGTAACCGGCCCCATTTTTTCTTATCCCTTCACGTTCTGCGGTTGGCTTCCCGGATTGATCTTCCCGTGCGGGAGTCCGGAAAGAAGGCCGGATTAGGGGAATTTTGAAGAGGATTTATGGGGGTACTTAGGAATCTCCCGAGGGAAATGGTGGTGGAAATCCGGGATCTCCCAACGTGAGAGACCGCACTGATGTGTGGGTTCGCATGCCCGATCTTCCGCCCGCTCACAGGCAGGGAGTTGCCCGGGATTTTCCTGTGAAAATTTTTCCAGCCACAAAATGATCTGATAAAAATCCGGTTGCGTTCCGGAAATTTGTGCAAACGGCCGGATAAAGAAAATTCTGAAAAATCCGGACCGGGGGTTTGTTTGCGGACGGGCGGAGGAACGAGCACGGCCGCTGGTGCTCGCGGTGATCCGCTGAGGTCACGTACTACTCAATCAATGTCGAAATTATTTCAGCAGCGCTTTCAAATCCTGAAGACCTTTCTGGATTTCATTTTCCAGCGCCTCAATTTTCTCTATGATTACTTCCGGTTTTTCGTACTGGACTTCTTCGTACTCGATCTCCTTGTAACGGGAGATAGAGAGATCGTACCCGTTCTCCTTGATCTCGCTAACCGGTACATAGAAGCACTTGCCTTTCCGGTCTGTTGGGTTCTCTTTCTTCCGGTTTCTGAAATGAGAAACAATATCCGGGATATCCCCTTTGCCATCGATGAAAGTTCGCTTGTCATCAAGGGAATACCCGTCCGCTTCCATATCATAGAACCAGACATTCTCTGTTGAACCGCCTTTCGTGAAGATCAGTACTGCGGTCGAAACCCCGGCATAGGGTTTAAAGACACCGGATGGCATGGAGACGATGCCTTCCAGCTGGCACTGTTCCAGAAGGATCTGCCGGAGTTTTTTGTGCGCATTAGAGCTTCCGAAGAGGACGCCATCCGGAACAATGACACCGCATTTTCCCCCGATCTGGAGGAGATGGATCATCCGTTCGACAAAGAGCAGTTCAGTCTTGGTTGTCCTGATAGTCAGAGAATCATTGATATCGCTTTTATCGATGCTGCCTTTGAAGGGGGGATTTGCGAGAACAACTGTGTACCGGTCGTTTTCCGTGAATCCTTTTGAGAGGGTGTCCCGGAGGGCGACCTGAGGTGCCTTGATCCCGTGGAGCACCAGGTTCATGAGCGAGATCCGGACCATCGTGTTGTCGAAATCATACCCATAGAAGGTATCAGTCCAGAGTTTCTCCCAGTGTTTCGGGTCGGTGATCCTGTCTCCAAGGAGGTTGTGATATCCGCCCTCGCGATCTTCATCTATCTTGTCCGGGCTTGTGTATTTTATGAGGATATGCTCGTATGCGTTGACCAGGAATCCGGCAGTCCCGCAGGCCGGATCGCAGATCCGGTCGTTGATATCCGGGTCCACGAGCTTGACCATCATCCGGATGATATGGCGGGGAGTACGGAACTGGCCGTTCTTCCCGGCAGTCGAGAGCTGGGAAAGCAGGTATTCGTAGATATCGCCCTGGGTGTCCCGGTTCTGCGCCGATATTTTAAGTTCGTCAATGATGGTGACGGCTTCCTGCAGGAGCGAGGGCTTGGGGATCAGGAAGACTGCGTCTTTCATGTGCCGGGCAAAGAGCGTCTTTTCCCCGTTATGGATTCCCTTGATGAACGGGAAGACTTCGTCCCGCACATGGGCAAGCATCTTGTCTGCAGAGAAATGTTTCCAGTGCGACCAGCGGCAGTCTTCCTTTCCTGTGAAGATGGATTCGTACGGTACTTTCTTTGCCTGTGCCCGTTTCTCTTCGAAATTGTCCATCTCTTCGAGCCGGTTCATGAAGATAAGATAGGACATCTGCTCGATGGACTGGAGAGGATTGGAGAGCCCGCCGCTCCAGAACTTGTCCCAGAGGGAATCTATTTTGGATTTGAGTTCGGGAGCGAGACGCATGGAGATATTCCTGAATATAATTATATTGGAATGCGATTAAGAATGTCGATTCGGTCGTAAAGCGGAATAAGAATTTTTTACGGACTATTGTATTGCTTTGATCGCCATCGTGATGATCTCATCAAGTTTTTCCTGACGAAGGTGCCCGAGAGTATACAGAATGAGACCCGCTTCGAACGTGAATAGTTTGTTCGGTCTTACAAGACTCGGATCACGGATAGACCCTGCAAGAAAATCTTGAGATGAAATTGGAACGGAAAAAGGATCACTGTTGTTTTTACTTGTAACTTGGCAAAGGATAAGGTCGGCTCCCATCAATTCCGATAATACCACAGCCGGCCGTTTTTTCGAACCGGAAAGATCAGAATAAGGAAAAGGGAGGACTACTACATCCCCCCTTATAGGTAATCCCAAGCTTTGTCCTCCTCGGGTTTGAGCCAGTCCCTTGCAAGGGATCGCTCACTTAACAGCGCGGTTACCGATACTTCCCGTACCCCGGGGACTTCATAATCCATCTCCAAATCACACATAGTATCGTTCATTGTTGCGGGTTGTGCTTTTTGTTCAGTCAGTTCCCGTTTTTCCAGTTTAAACAGATCGAGAGGAATTGTGTATCCGTTCCCCACATTTTTCCAAAGGTCCAACTGGTGGGTAAGAGTACTTATTGAGACTGCGGTATTTTTCTTCAGGAGATCAAGGATTTTTGCAAAGATGGTCTTCTGTTCTTCGTCAAAGAGTGACATGTCGGCCTTTTGTAAGGGGGTAAAGCGGTATTCTTTGTACTGCCTATTTGGATACCCGACAAGAACCTCCCTGACGCTAAAGAACTCGTTGGAACACGAGCTCAGTGTAAATGCTAACGGGGGAATGGGTCCATGAGGCATCCGGACATATTCATCCTGGAGAAGGGTTTCACCCTTGCGATTATACATAACGAGGTCGACAAAAAAAACAAACTTCATTAGTTTGGTTCTGCCGATCTCTGGATATTCCTCGATCGCATACAGCAGTGCATTGATCTGTTTTTTTGTTTTCATACCAACTGCAACCTGCCTTTATTTTGTATATATCGTGTCACATGTTATAAATGCATCAATGTTGGGGCGTGAAAGTGGAAGAAGGAAAAATTACACTACCAGTTCCCCTTCAAACGCCTTCTGCATCAGCCCCTCGCACAACCCTTCGATCTCCTTACCCGATGCCGCCTGCCGCTCACGAAGCCACTCCACCTCTTCAACGACACGGGCGAACTGCTGCTGAAGGGCGAGCGGGGGGAGGGGGATTTGCATTTTTTTAAGATCGATTAAGTTGAATTGTTTTAGTGCTATTCCTTTGGACGTATCAACAACTACTTGCTGCATCGTGGGATTCTTGAATAGAAAAAGTAAGTATTCCGAACAACATGTCGAATTTGGTGCGACTAATGCGACCCCCCTGCTCAAATTTGCATCAGCAAGATCCGGTCCCGCAATCGACATTGGTCCCATCGTCCCACGCACGGAAATAAGAAATTCTCCACCTTTTAACCTGCTCCTTGGATATTCTGATTCGATTTTAGGATCAACTTTTTTCAATCCAATGTTATTATTCACATATGTATCGAGCAAATCTGATGGCCTTACAATTGGAATTCCATCATCCGTTTCTTCACCCGGTTGAACAATCCCATAGGTAATTGGTCGAGAAGGTTCGCAGATTTCCTCTACTGCCGTTACTTTCCACCCCATCTCATTCTTCACTGGATCCCCGAACATCTCATAAAACACGCTCTGCAACAACGCCCCTGTCAGTGCGTCCGCCTCCTGCCGCTGCCGCTTCACCGCCTCTGCCTGTTCGAGAACGGCAACGATCTGGCGCTGGATAGGGAGCGGGGGAAGGGGGATTCCTATCCTTTCCAAGTCTGAACGTTGGAGTCCTTTAATCGTTGAACCCCGGGCATTCGATTCCAACATTCGTAATATTTTTGGAGTGTGAAGATATCGAACTAAAAATTCAAGTGAAATTTGTTTTTTATCAAGAATAATTCCGGTTAGATCCTGACTTATTGCAATATCAATCAAATTCACAGCAGATTTGCCAATTCCTACACGCGATGCAATCAAAACATTATCTTTGGGAATAATATTCGTGGAACTCTTTTCGATTGCGTCATGTGAAATAAATTTTTCACCGGCACTTATTGTATATGATGTAATTGATTTACTCGTTGTCCACAGGATTGAGCCATTCCAATATTCAGGTATTGCTGTGGAAGGAGTACCTCCATTAATAAATTTTGATGTGATATCATCTAATCGAACCCACACCCACCCTTCCGGCAGCTCCTTCTCCTTCATTTAAGCCACCCCAGCCGCAGAAAGTTCCCGCTCAATCCGGGCACAAATCCCCTCAAATGTCTTCAATTCCTCCGTAGAGAACATCGGCTCCGGCGCATTCCCAAGGGTGATGAACGGCGGCTCCCAGAAGTCGGCGTAGGTGATGTGCTTCTTCTGGGAAAAGACCGACTCGACCATGCGGATAAAGTTGAGCTGGTCGGCCGAATAGCGCTTGTTGTTCTCGATCATGTAGGTCTGGAACGCATCCCGGATCCGCTCGGCAGGGTTTGGCTGCCCGTACATCCCGAGCACCCGCCTGATGAGCGGGACAAGGATGCTCTCGGTAACGGACTCGCCTTTCCCGAGTTCCGCAGGGTTGAGCGCAAGGTCCGGGCCGAAGATGGTTGCTTCAAGCTGATGGAGATCCGCTTCCGAGAGCACTTCGTCCCGGACAATCTTCTGGATCACGGGGTTTTTGTCTGCAACGTTCCGGATCCGCTGCTCCACTTGCTCCCGGTACTTCGTGATGTACGCATGCTCCGTACCGGCAACCATCCGGATCTGTTCCCGGGTTTCAATGGCGTCGCCCATGTCGATGACGATGGTCTGCTGCGGCTCTTTGCGCATGAACGGCATCAGCGGCGCAAGTTCGGCAAGCATCCGCTGCGCCGATTCGTAGGATACCGAAGACCAGAAGGATTTCGAGAGCACTTCGCGGATGAACGTCTCATGCTCCTGCACCTTGTCAATCGTCAGCGGGAGACACTCCACCATCTGCCCGATCAGGACTTTCTGCCGCTCGATCTCTCCCTTGTCGGACCGGAGGATCGCGTGTTTCAGCTGCTCGCAGCGCAGGGAGAAGATCGCGGTGTTGAGGTTCACGTCCTGCTGGTACCGCATCAGGGGCATGATCTTCAGGGTCAGGAACTGGAGCGGATCAACTGCAACGTTGTCCCAGAGTGCCGGGGAAAGGGCCTTTTCGATCTCCTGCCGGTTATCACGGATGCTCACCGAATCCGGGGGCAGCGAGTGGATATCCAAGAGGATCTGCTCTTTCACCTCTGCTGCACGCACTTCGTCGCCCTGGTCCCGGAGGAATGCAAGCTGCCTGATCCGGGAGAGGAAGATCCGGTTCGTGATTGCATCCGGGGATTCGTTCTTCACCCCGTCCGGGTTCATCTGCCAGTACTCAAAGTTGTTCCAGAAATCAAAGACCTGGAAATATTCCTTCGTTCCTCCCGGCAGCCACCCGGAATGTTCGCAGGCGCTGTTTGCCCGGGTGCCCCTCCCCAGCATCTGCCAGAACTTGATCTTCGAGAAGACCGGCTTTGCAAAGACAAGGTTGCAGACCTCGGGCACATCGATACCCGTGTCCAGCATATCGACCGAGATTGCAACCCGGGGCATTGATTCATTCTCGAAAGCCGTGATCAGTTCATTTGCCCGCGAATCTTCCGAGACGATGGTCCGGGCAAGCGTGCCCTTGTATTCGGGATAGAGCGTATCGAACGCTTCCTGCAGGCGGTACGCGTGCTTCCTTGAGATCGCAAAGATGATCGACTTCGCAGGCAGCGTTCCGGTCTGGTCCATCAGGGCATTCTCCATGAACTCCCGGACGATTGCTTCCGATGTCCCTTTCACCGCTACTTTCTTTTCGAGTTCCGTTCCTTCGAAATCGATATCATCCGGATCGATACCCTGTTCGAGCAGCCGGGCCCGTTCTCCTTCAGGCAGATCCTGTCGCCGCACTCCCGAGATCTGGAAATGCGTCCGGGCGCCGAGGATGCTCTTCCGGAAATCGACCAGCACTCCGTCCCTCACAGCCTCATCATAGGAATAGAGTGCGGTCGGCGATCCGTCCTGGCACTCAAAGAACCGGAGCGTGTCCTTCTCGATGATCTCCGAAGGGGTGGCGGTCAGGCCGATCTGGATCGCATCGAAATACGTGAACACATCCTTCCACTTGTTATAGATCGAGCGGTGCGCCTCATCGGAAATGATCAGGTCGAACTCGCCGGGAGAGAGCCGGAACTGCCCGTTCCGGTCCTTGTCAAGGTAAATCTCCTGGAAGGTCTGGATGGTTGAGACATACAGCCGCTTGCTCTTATCGTATTTTCCTGCAAAGATCTTGTCCTTCGCTTCTTCCGGGAAAAATACCTTGTACCCTTTATCGAATGCCTGGTCCCGGAGCGCTTTCCGGTCCGCAAGAAAGAGCACTTTCTGAACGAGGCCCTTCTCCATCAGGATCCTGATGATTGCCATCGCGACCCGGGTCTTCCCGGTACCCGTCGCCATCACGATGAGCCCTTTCCGGTGCCCCCGCTGGAGGTGTTCCACAACCCGCTTCACGCATTCGATTCCTTTCGGCCGGTCGACAATCGCAGTATCTACTTCGACCGGGGTTTTTGCATCCTGCGTCTTCTGGAACCGGATCCGTTCCAGGTCTCCCCGGGCATAGAACCCTTTCACATCCCTTGGGCTGTACCGTTCCCGGTCCCAGAAAATGATCCGGTACCCGTTGGAGAGGAAGATGAACACATCTTTTCCGGTCTGGCGTTTGATATCGTCCGCATACATCTCGGCCTGTTTCTGCCCGAGATGCGGATCCTTGGAGGTCCGCTTTGCCTCTACAATTGCCAGCGGTGCACCGAAATTGTCGAGCAGCAGGTAATCGGCATACTTGCTCTCCATATCGTTTTTGAGAGTCTCGGAAACAGTCTTGTAATTTTTTGCAGCAAAATCGGATTGCCGGGTATCGACTTCCGTCCAGACGCGGGACCGGTCCGACACAATCCAGCCCTGTTCTTGTAACAGGACATCGATCATTTCCAGCCGTGTCCGGAATTCGCTGCGTTCCAAGATTACTCCTCAGGAAAATATCAGTAATAATATTCTTCGGGACACGGCTAGATGAAGGTTGTGAGGGATGGATCTCCAGGAATCATTTTTTGAAAGAAAAAAATCCCGGAAAAAACCGGGAAAACTTTTTCCGGATCATTCCGGCAAAATTCTGCACAAAAACCACAAAGTATTTTTTCTCGCACATAGGTCTCCATCCCTCCACACCCCCTTTATATACTCCAATTCTCCGTCGGAGAAAACGACCTCCAGGAAGGCCCCTTCCCGCCGCGATCTCAGCTCAGAACGTACAAACTATCGATCCAAAACCGGGGGCCCGCAAATCGCTGCTATTTGAGCCGATTTTAAATCGATTTAAATCAATATTTTTAGAAAATACCCGATTATAACAATATTTTCCATCGGGGTCAACATCGCTTCCTGTGGAACCGGTTACGGGACAGAAAAAACAGGCAATCCGGGTCCGATACGGGCTTATTTCCGGGGCTACCGGGTACTGGTCTTCTTATCTGGAAGGCGCTTCCTGATGGCCTTCTCGTGGGTTGGGTTATAGTACCCGATAGAGGCATTGAATCCGATCTCTGCAATTCCTTCGGGTAACACGATAAAGATCCGGAACCCACGGACACTCCGGGTCCGCAGCCAGAATTCCCGGATAACGTGCGGAGGTACCGGGATCCTGCGCAGATCGTCCAGGTCTTCCGGGAACAGGTCGTCAATCAGCTGATCCGGATCCGGCTTGTTTTTCACCGACCGGACCTTCATTACAATGGCAGCCCTCCTGCTGAAAAGGAAAGCATCGTAGGGAAGATCCGGATCCGGATTTGCGAGCCAGCGGTACCCGAAGCTGCGTGCAGCCTTCTCCGCCTCTTCCAGAGATTTTATGGGTTTCCTGCCTCGTGTCATTCTTCCTATCGTACTACTGCAGCATGCAAAAGCTTCGCGGTATGTCCGCGTCACATCCCGCTCTTTTTTTACCTGCCAGTCCTACCAGGGGAATATGTCTCTCATGGACGTTATCTGGCCGGTATTTTTTCCCCTGATGGCTGCGATCATCTCGATCATCCACATTCATGTGAAAAAATATACCGGGACCGCCGCTATCGGGAACTTCCTGATGTGGCAGCTTGCGGCCGGCTTTGGCCTGAGCCTCCTCTGGGGGGGATTCGGGCACCTGGTCTTCCCTGACCGGGTCGCGGAGTCCATCGGCTGGCCTGCGGGAAGCCCGTTCCAGCGGGAAGTCGGCATGTGGGATGCCGCGATGGGAATCACCGGGCTCCTCTGCCTGAAGTTCCGGGATGAATTCTGGATCGCCATGATCACGGGTGCCGGGCTCTTCTCAATCGGAGCCGGCCTGGGCCATCTCTGGGAACTTTTCGTCCATGGCGATACGGCGCCGGATAATGCCGGGACGATCCTGTACGTGGATCTCTTCTACCCGATCCTCCTTGCCGTGCTCTACATCTGGTACCGGAAGAAGATTAGGAGCGAAACTCCGGAGGCGGGATAAAGCCGGTCCCTTACCCTGCAATAGCATCCCGGACCCGGTACCGGCACCGGGTCCGGATTTCCAGTGTCGATCCCTTCTCCTTTTATTTCTCCCGGTCGTACATCAGATCATGACAACCGACCGGGAACGGGCGGCATTCGAGGCCGGGATCAAACTCGGCGCATTGTACCACCAGTGGGTGGGAATGCCGGTCTCGCGCGAGACTGCCGGAATGGTGGAACGGGCGATTGAAAAGAGCGTCTCCCTGCAGCCCTTTGTGACCGACATCGCGGTCCGGCTCGATGCGAAACTGATGGATCCGAACCCGTTCGGGTACAGCGAGATCCGGGGCGCAATGTTCAGCGTGGTGATGGGAACGAAGGTGGGAGAGGCCCGGTGCCGGGCATCGCTTGCTTTTGAAGGCGACTATCCGCTCATGAAGATCCTGGAGTGCGATTGAGCTGACCGGAACTCCCGCGTTCCCGATAACGGACGACCATATCCATATCGATCCCAGGAACGGGAAGGGGATCGAGGCCGCAAAGGAATTCAAGCGGGCCGGCGGGACGCACCTTTTCCTGGTGACGAAACCCTCCTGGTCGCTGGGCGTTGCCCCCGTACACGGGGAAGATTTCCGCCCGGTTTTTGATGAGACGCTTGCGATAGCGCGGGAGATCGAAGCAATCGGGCTTACCGTCTTTCCGGTCCTCGGCGTCCACCCAGCCGAGATCACCCGGCTCTCCGAACGGATGCCGCTTGCTGAAGCTGCCGGGGTGATGAAGGGCGGGCTCACCCTTGCCGCACGGTACGTCGCGGAGGGAAAGGCGGTCGCCCTCAAGAGCGGGAGGCCGCACTACCCGGCAGGACCGGAGGTCATGGAGGCATCGAATGGCGTCCTCCTCCATGCGCTCGCGCTCGCAAAGGATGCGGGATGCGCCCTCCAGATCCACGCGGAGACCGGCCCCTGTGCCGATGTCGCTGAGATGGCGGCGAAGGCGGGGATCCCGGTCCACCGGGTCGTGAAACATTTCGGGGATCCTGATACTCCCCTGACCCCGTCCCTCATCGCAAAGCACGAATCTATCCCGGATCTTGCGCGATCCGGCCGGGCGTTCACGATGGAGAGCGACTACATGGACGAAAACGAGCGGCCGGGCGCGGTCATCGGCCCGAAATCCGTCCCCAGGTTCACCCGCAGGCTCCTTGAGGAAGGGAAGATCACGCAGGAGCAGGCATACCGCATCCATGCCGACACCCCGTCGAACGTGTACGGTGTCGAAATCCAGCTTTCCTGATGCATTTCCCGATGCGGAAAAACTCACCTTAATAACGCTCCGTTCCGAAGCTGTACCAGATGTTTCTGAAAGTCCACCGGGCTCCTGACGGCTGCGAGGTGGTTGCAGTCTGCGACCGGGAACTCGTCAATACCACGCTGAAGGATGGGGACTTCTCGCTTGAGATCTCCGAAAAGTTTTACGGGACGGCACCTGCCGGTGAGGAAGAGGTGCGCAGGATCCTGCTCGCGGCAGGAAACGCGAACCTGATCGGGCACCGGACGATAGCGCTTGCAATCGATCTCGGGATCCTCGACCGGGAGGCCTGCACCGAGATTGCGGGCGTTCCCCATGCGGTCATCCTTGCCCTATGACGAGTCACCTCAAGGGGACGTTCTGTCCCAGGTGCGGCGGGCCCTCGGACGGCGAGGGGCTCTGCGGGAAATGCCGGGCAGACGGAGTCTCCTGGTACACCTGCGCCTCCAAAGTAGCGACCATCAACTGCCCGGGCTGCGGTGCCCGGAAGATTTCCGGCACCTGGGCGGATTCCGAGATGGACCGGGACGATATCATCCGGGAGACCGCGCTCACCGGGATCACGTTCCATCCCGACGTGAAGCAGAGATCCGTAACCATCCTCCGGATGCGGGACGTCAGCTCCAACCGGACCCGGGTGACGCTCGAAGTCTCCGGGACATTGTACGGGGAAAGCATGCACGCGGAATGCACGCTTCTCGTGGCCTGGCAGAAAGAGCAGTGCGACCGGTGCAACCGGATCACCGGGAACTATTACGAAGGAGTGGTCCAGATCCGGGCGCAGGACCGGGATATCACGAAAGCCGAGATCGAGCGGGCCTCGCAGATTGCCCAGGGGGTCGAGGACGGCCTGCAGGAAGGCGGCGAGCGGCTCTCCTACATATCCGATACCCAGGAGACGAAGGACGGCCTCGATATCGTGATCGGCTCGCAGCATATCGGCCTTGCCATCGTCCAGGCCATCGTGCAGCAGATGGGCGGGAAGTACACGACCCACCCGAAGCTCGTGGGCGAGAAAGACGGGCGCCAGCTCTTCCGGATCACGTACTCGCTCCGGCTCCCCAGGTTCCAGCGCGGCGACGTGGTGCGCACCGGCCGGAGATACGCCGAGGTCATCTACTCGGATACGAAGCGGATCCGGATCTTCGATCTCGCAGACGGCACCGTCCGGAACATCCGGGAAGAAGATATCAGTGGGCTCATCGGCAATGTCCGGGATGCGGAGGAGGCGATGATCGCGTACGCGGACGGGGACACGCTGGGGATCCTCGATCCTGAGACCGGTGTAACCACGGAATGCGTAGCCGGATCCCGGATCCACGCAATCGCCGGGGAAACGATCCGGTTCCTGCGGGACCGGGACGAACTCGTCCTGATCAGGTGAGACCGGTGCGGGTTCGGATCCTCCCGAAAGAGAAGCTTCCCGACGCCATTGGGAGCGACTGGGCGGATCCGGGCCGGCGCCCGTTTGTCGAAGGAGGTACCGCCTATGTCCCGGTCCGGGAAGGCGTCCCCTGCGATTCTGATATCCCGGAACGGAAACAGTACCGGGGCAGGGGCTACCAGATGATCGGGGACGTTGCGGTCGTCCACGGCCCGCGCCCTGCCCCGGAAGAGGTGGCAGGGATCCTTGCCTGGCGGAACCCCCGGGGCCTGCTCTGGATCTCGGGCTATACCGGTATCGAGCGGGTTCCCGCCTGCGAACTCCTGCACGGCACCTGCGGGGAAGTGCTCCACCGGGAGGCCGGGATTACGTACCGTCTCGATCCCTCGCGGGTGATGTTCGCGCAGGGGAACCGGGTGGAGAAGATGCGGATCGCCCGGCTGGTCGCGGAGAGCCGGGTCCGGGACGAGCGGGTGGCCGACATGTTCGCAGGTATCGGGTACTTCACGCTCCCTGCCGCAAAGGCCGGGGCCCGGGTCCATGCGATGGAAATAAACCCGGTCTCGTTCGGGTACCTCAGGCAGAACATCGCGGAGAACCGGGTGGAAGACCGGGTCGTCGCTGCGTGCGGCGACTGCCGCAGGCTTTTATGCGGCGAATACGATCGTATTATCATGGGCCATTTCGATGCGCCCGGGATGCTCCCCGATGCGCTCCGCCATTCCCGACCCGGGACCGTCATCCACCTGCACCGTCTCTCGGACAGCCCGGCCTGCGTTCAGGAAATGGCAGCGGATGCCGGGTTCCGGGCAGTTTCCACGACCCGGCGCGTGAAGAAATATTCCCCGGGCGTGTACCATAGTGTTGAGGATGTGACCCTGTCATGACTCCCGGAACCCTTGCAGGAAAGAGGATCGTCCTTGCGATAACGGGCAGCATCGCTGCGGTCGAGACCGTGAAACTCGCCCATGCCCTGCGGAGGTGCGGGGCTGATGTCCAGGGGGTCATGAGCGCTGCCGCGTGCGGGATCCTCAGCCCGGACGCGGTTGCCTATGCTACCGGAGAGCCGGTCATCACCCGGATCTCCGGGCTCGTCGAGCATGTGACCTTCTGCGGGGACGGGGGAAGCGCCGACCTCCTCCTCATCGCCCCCTGCACCGGGAACTCGCTCGCAAAGATCGCGTGCGGGATCGACGATACCCCGGTCACCACCTTTGCGACGACCGCCATCGGGAGCAATCTCCCGGTCATCGTGGTCCCCGCGATGCATCACTCGATGTACCGGCACCCTGCCGTCGCATCCCACCTTGCCACGCTGAAGGAATGGGGGATCCGGATCATCGATCCCCGCATCGAGGAAGGGAAGGCAAAGATCGCGGATATTACGGAGATCGTCCTTGCCTGCGAACGCGAACTGCTCGGAAAGCCGCTCGCGGGAAAGCGGGTCCTCGTGACCAGCGGGCCCTGCCGGGAACCGGTGGACGATGTACGGGTCCTCACGACCCGGTCGACCGGCACCATGGGCCGGGCGCTCGCGCTCCAGGCGTACCGGCTCGGGGCGGAGGTCACGGTGGTCCATGACGGGACGGTTCACGGTGCCAGGAATATCCGGTCCGGAACTTCCGGCGAGATGCGGGACGCGGTCATCGCTGCGTTCCGGGAAAAACCGTTCGATATCTACATCAGCGCAGCCGCGATCTCGGACTTTGCGCCTGAGCGTACTGAGGGAAAGATCCCGAGCGGGAAGGAGCGGATGCTGAAGCTGAAACCGCTCCCCAAGCTGCTGGGCGAAGTCATCTCCCGGTTCCATCCCTTCACGGTCGCCTTCAAGCTCGGCTGGAATGAGGAGGCCGCGGCTGAGCGGATGCTGCGGGACGGGGCGGGGCTGGTCGTCCTGAACACGCCCCCTGCGATGGGTGCGCAGGACGGGGAGTTCGTTATTCTTTCCGGTTCCGGGAAACGCCCGGTATCAGGCTCAAAGGATGAGATCGCATCGGTCGTCTGGCAGGAAATCCTGGCGGAAGCTGCACAAGCCGGATCCGGAAAACCGCCGGCAGGAAAACGCGGCCGCAGGGCAATTCACAAAAAACCCGGATCTTCCGCATGACTGTTTCGTGGCAGAAGGTGCTCATCCTGGCACTTGCAGGTCTCCTTGCCGTTTCCGTTCTCGCAAACGCCTGGTACGCGGGGATCGTGGTGCCAGGTCGGGATGCCGATATCCGGAATCTCACCGGGGAAAAATCCGACCTCATGATGCAGAACGAGGAATACCTGGCAAGCCTTGCAACTGCAAACGAGACGATCCTCCGGTACTCCGGGGATATCGGCAGGTACCGGGACGAGGTCGGGAACCTCTCGGACCGGCTCAATACGACCTCCGGCGCCTATCTCGGCTCGGCAACGCTCGATGCCCCGGTGATATTCAAGACCGTGGACAGTTACGGGCAGGAATCCGACGAGGAGACCGGCGGCATGCTCCGGGTCTCGGCCGAGGTGCGGTACGGGGAGGGACGGGTCCTGGTCGAGACGCATCCTCCCCTCGGGGTGACCTTCCAGGAGACCGCACGCGATGCGGTCGATGCTGCGCGGAAACTGACCGGGAAGAACATCTCATCGGAAGATGTCGTATTTACCGTGAAAGCGGAGAAGGAGCCCCAGTCGGTAGACGGGCCGAGCGCAGGGGCGCTCATGGGATTCCTGGCAGTTTCGGTGCTCAACGGGACTCCGGTGAATGAGAGTGTGACCATCACCGGATCGATATCGTCCGACGGTCACATCGGCTCCATTGGCGGGCTTCCGGACAAGGCGAAAGCCGCAGCGGCAGCAGGAAAGACGCTTCTCTTAATCCCGCGGGAAAACCGGGACCTCACCATCGTCCATGTGAAGGGTTCGTCACGGGTGGCAGAGAGCGTGGATGCAAAGGCATTCATAGAACAGGATGTCGGCATCAGGTGCGAATACATCGATTCGCTTGCCGATATCCCGCAGTACATGGACTGACCACGGCCTGTACCCGGATAAAGCGGCTGGCCCGGGAAATTTTTCCTGCCGGAAATATCCGGACAGTACCCATACGGGAATTCCAAAAGAGCTTTGTCCGGACTTTTCCTTCGGGAAAGGAAAACCGGAATTATTGTTCGGGATAATCGTACGTGGTATCCCGGAATATCGTCTCTGCGTCCTTGGGATCGATCCTTGCAAGCGCCCGGTCCGCGATGATATGGAGTTTCTCGCGTTCTGCCTGGATGCGGATGCGTTCCTTGCGCTCCCGCTCCTTCCCGGTGCTTCCCATCTGGTACCCGAAGAACATCCCTGCCAGGGTCCCCATGATGGTGGTGAACAGGCCGACCAGGGGCAGGATCTCGGACGTAAGCCGGAGGCCGAGACCGACCAGGATGATTACCAGGAACGCTGCAATGAGGATCCCGCCGAGCGCAAGGAGAAAACTGAACCTGAGCCGCAGGATATCGATTGGTGTCTGTCCGAACTGTCCCATCTGTATCACGTTCCGGAAGTTCCGGTCCTTCTTACGGGTTGGCTTCCGGATAATATAGGTCGTGCGATTCGGGCAGGGGCAGGTTCATGACGAACGGGAATCAGGAATCCATTAAAGTGCTGACTGCACATACTTGTGGTACAGCATATCCCGATTTGCATGAGCCAGGCAGTACGTGCATTTTCCCCCGGCCACATCTCCGGGTACTTCAGGCGGGTGGAGGGGTCGGATCCGGCCTCCACCGGAAGCGTGGGAGGCGGGGTCGTCATCGATGAAGGCGTGATAGCTTCTGCGGAACCCGGAAGCAGCATCCGGGTCACGGTCCGGAGACTGGATGCAAAGGGGGGGCTTCTCTCGGAATCGACCGGATCTCCTCCCGTGGAGTACGCACTCGGGCGGCTCGGCGTCCATGCCCGTATCACGACAAGCTGCCGGCTGCCCATCGGCGCCGGGTTCGGGATGAGTGCCGCCGCCATCCTCTCCTCGGTTACCGCGGTGAACGAGCTCCTCGGGCTCGGGCTCTCCCGGGAAACGATCGCGGGGATCGCCCACGAGTCGGAAGTGATCCACCGGACCGGGCTCGGGGATGTCGCGGCCTGCCAGGGCGGCGGGTTCGTGGTCAGGAAAAAGCCGGGGATCCATGACGGGATCGACCGGTTCTTCCCGGAAGGGTGCAGGATCTTCGCGCTCAGCTTCGGGCCGATATCGACACCCGACGTCCTGGGCTCTCCCGGCGCTATGGCAAAGGTCGCGGCAGCGTTTCCTGAAGAGCACCCGGTATCGGTCCGGGACATCGTCTCCTTCTCCCGCAGGTTCTCTGAGGCGAGCGGGCTCATCACACCGGAAGTCAGGAACGTTCTCGACACCTGCGACCGGAAGGGAATTCCCGCGAGCATGACCATGCTTGGGAACGGGGTGTTCGCCACCGGGAAGCATGCGGAAGAGACGCTCGCGGGGTTCGGGGAAGTGTACGGCCTTTCGGTTGCGAAGACGGGCGTGCATCTCCTGGAGGAGACCTCATGATCCCGGAAGATCATCCCAGGTACCGCTCGCTCGTGACCAGGGAGCGCCTCGCGGAATGCGCACGGCAGGGGGTCGTCGCACTCGAAGGGCTCACCTCCCACGGACGGGGGGAAGCGTTCGATTACCTAATCGGTGAGAAGACCACGGACTCGGCCCTTCTCGCCGAAAAAACCGCGGCAGCACTCATCCTTGCGGCAGAGAGACCGGTCATCTCGGTCAACGGGAATACGGCGGCGCTGGCAGCCCGGGAGATTGCGGAGCTCCAGGAGGCATCCGGGGCGCTGGTCGAGGTGAACCTCTTCCACAGGACCGAGGACCGGATAGAAAAGATCACCCGGCTCCTTGAGGAAGCGGGGGCGGATGTCTTCTCGGGTCCCGCCGAACCGCTCCTCCCGCTCACGCACGACCGGGCCTGGGTCAGGAGGGAAGGGATGTACTCGGCCGACCTGGTCCTCGTGCCGCTGGAAGACGGCGACCGGTGCGGGGTCCTGGTCGGGATGGGGAAGAAGGTTATCGCGGTCGACCTCAATCCGCTTTCCCGCACGGCCCGGACCGCCACCCTGACGATTGTCGATGAGGTCACCCGGGCGCTCCCGAACATCGCGGCGTCCTGCCGGGGCATGGATGCGGAGGAGCAGGACCGGCTCATCCGCACGCTCGACAACCGGAAATTCCTGCAGGATGCCATGGACGAGATGGCAGGGAGGCTCCGGCATGCTCTGGATTGAGAAGTACCGTCCGCAGAGCATGGATGAGATCCTCGGGCAGGAACCGGTCATCTCCCGGCTCCGTTCGTTTGCGGAGACTGGGACCCTCCCGCACCTCCTCCTGACCGGTCCGCACGGGACCGGGAAGAGCTCATCGGTCGAATGCTTCGCACACCAGCTGTACGGCGGGAACTGGGAGGCAAACACGACAATCATCCCGACCGGGGATCTCTTCGAGCAGGGGAAGGCGTACCTGGAATCCGACGACCGGTACGCCCATCTCTTTGAGAAGGACCAGAGTTTCATCACGAACCTGAAAAACATCATCCGGTCCTATGCATCGCTCCGTCCCCTGGATGCGGACTTCAAGCTGATGGTCTTCGAGGATGCCGGCGTCCTCTCCCGGGATGCCCAGCAGGCGCTGCGCAGGATCATGGAACGGTACAGCGCGACCTGCCGGTTCGTGCTCTGCACCACCAACCAGAGCGCGATCATCCCTGCAATCAGCTCGCGGTGCCTGCCGCTCTTCTTCTCCCCGATACCGGGGCCCGTCATCTCGGGCGCCCTTGCCTCCATCCTGGCACAGGAGGGAAAGGAAGCGGCGCTTTCCGAGGATGAGCGCGACCTCATCGCCCACCAGGCGCAGGGAGATCTCAGGAAAGCGATCATGATCCTCCAGGTGCGGGCGGGCACCGGCCGGGATACGGACCTTGCCCTGATCGCGGAGAACGAGACGACCGAGATCGTGCGGGAAGCCTTTAAGGACATGAAAGCAGGGGAGATCGTGCCTGCCATAAAAAAACTCGAGACCCTGATGATCGAGTACGGGCTCTCCGGCAGGGAAGTGATAGCAGAGCTCCGGACGGTCGTGCACCGGGAGTACAACGATCCCAGGATCATGTGCGCCCTCGCGGACGCGGATTACCGGATCGGCCATGCGAACAACGAGTACGTGCAGGTGAACGCGCTCGTTGCACAGATCGCAGGCGAACTCTTTTCGTGATATTCCGGTTCGGAAATTTTCCGGGACCCGTTCCGGAAATCGGCTCGGTTCTTCCCTCACACTGCGTTGCGGATTGGATCCCGGAACCACGGGATAGCAAAAAAACAGTGCAGGGGGAGAAGATCCGGTTCCGGGAGGACCGGAAGGGCGCCATCGTCCGGAGCAGGGCTGATCACCTGCTGTTCCGGAAAAACCGGTTACTTTTCCTCAACAAGCCGGCCATCGACCAGCCGGTAAGATCGCGAGCAGCGTGCGCAGGTGACCGTTTCTCCATGTGACGGGTCAGGGAGCCGGTCCCCGCAGTAGCAGACCCAGCCGTGCTGCCGTGCGGGAACGCCGTACACCAGCGCATAGGGGGGGACGTCAGCGGTGACGACCGCCCCTGCGCCCACCATCGCATACTCCCCGATGGTAATGCCGCAGACCACGGTCGCATTCGCGCCGATGGTTGCACCGGTCCGGACAACGGTCGGCAGGAACTCGTCTTTCCTGGGCCAGAACGCCCGGGGTGTCAGGACGTTCGTGAAGACAGCGCTCGGCCCTACGAACACGTCGTCCATGAGCTCCACGCGCTCGAAAATGCTCACGTTGTTCTTGATTTTGACCCGGTTCCCGATCCGGGTGTTCCCCTCGACAAAGACATTCTGGGCAAGGGTGCAGGATTCCCCTATAACGGCTCCCCTGAGAACCGTGCAGTGCTGCCAGATCCGGGTTCCCTTTCCTATGGATGCTTCCGGATCGACGCTGCTCGTTTCGTGGATGATCGCATCGCCCGGCATTTATCCCCCGTGCCCTTCCGGCAATGCGGTGAAAAGGGCGTCCGCGACCTCGCGCACCTGGGATTCCGTCATCTCCGGGAAGAGCGGCAGGGAGAGAATCCGGTCCGCCGCTTTCGTTGCGACCGGGCAGGCACCGGGTTTCATGCCGAGGTACCGGTACGCGGGCTGGAGATGGAGCGGCACCGGGTAATGGACGATGGCATCTATTCCCGCGTCATGCAGGGACTTCACCACAAGGTCCCGGTCCGGGACCTGGACGACGTACACGTAGAAAACGTGGCCGCAGTCCGGGTTCACGTACGGGGTTACGAGCCGATTGTCGCCTCCAAGGATCTTCGTGTATTCTGCGGCAAGCCTCCGGCGCGATTCGTTCCATTCCGCAAGGTGCGGGAGCTTCACGGAAAGGACCGCTGCCTGGAGCTCGTCCATGCGGGAGTTCATCCCCTCGAACTGGTGATAGTATTTTTCCTGCCTGCCATGGTTGGCACGCATGTGGATCCGCTCCGCAAGGGACGGGTTCCGGGAGAAGATTGCGCCCGCATCCCCCCATGCGCCCAGGTTCTTCCCCGGGTAGAAGCTGAAGCAAGCCGCATCCCCCCACCTGCCCGGCCCTTTCCCCCGGTAGGTCGCGCCATGGGCCTGGGCAGAATCCTCGATGACCCGGAGATCGTGGTCTTGGGCGATCTCCATGATCCGGTCCATCTCCGCCATCTGCCCGTACAGGTGGACCGGGATGATGGCTTTCGTTTCCGGTGTGATCGCGGCTTCGAGGAGATCCGGGTCCATCAGGTAGGTTTTCGGGTCCACATCGATGAGGACCGGCCGGTACCCTGCCATCGTGACCGTCTCTGTGGTCGCAATGAAGGTGTTCGTGACCGTGATGACCTCGCCCTTCCCGTTACCCGGGCCCAGGAGTTCCCGGATGGTGAGGTACAGGGCGTCCGTCCCGTTCCCGCAGAGCGCGACGTCCCCGCCGCCGCAGAACGCCGCAAATTCCTTTGCGAACCGTTTGCAGTACGGGCCGTTGATGAAATGCGTCCCTTCGATTACTTCCTTTACCGCTGCGTCCAGTTCTTCCCGGTACCGGTTGTACTGGGCCTTGAGATCGACAAGAGGTATCATGATGGATCGTTGATCTCCCGGAATACGGGAACCCTGACCGGTGTCCCGTTCTCCGCAATCGACCGGCTGAGCGACTCTAAGACCGCGACCACGTTCAGTGCGTGGATGCCACCGGTCAGGGGAGTCTCCCCGGATCGTATGCAGGAGACAAAATGCCCGAGTTCGACGCCGAGCGGCTCGGGAAGATCGACCGGGATCGGGACGACCTCGCCTGACCGGGTGGTGAACCGGCCCCCCTCTCCCGGAACTGCGGCCTTGTCATGGACCTGGACGGGAATCTTTGCATCGGTGTCGTCGTACACGAGCATCTTCCCGGTCCCCACGATGAACATCCTCCGGACCTTGAGCGGGTGGAGCCAGGAGAGATGGATGTGGGCGGTGATCCCGCCCGGGTAATCGAGTTTCGCGAAGACAACATCCGGATGGTTCCGGGCCGGGTTCAGGGTGGAGATCCCCCAGCCTGACACCGTTTCGGGAACCGCCCCTGCCAGGTAATTCAGGATCGAGACATCATGGGGCCCGAGGTTCCAGAGGACATCGACATCGGACCGGATCTGCCCGAGCGCCATGCGTTCGCTGGTCATGAACCGGACCTTCCCGATTCCGCCCTCATCGATCAGGCGTTTCACGGTCCTGACATAATTGCTGTACAGGAACGTGTGACCTGCAAGGAGGGTCAGGCTTTTTTCTCCCGCAAGACGCACGAGTTCCGCAGCGTCCTTTACATTCGTCGCAAGCGGCTTTTCCACGAAGACATGGAGTCCCAGGCTAAGCGCCTGCCGGGCAAGGGCCGCATGGGTACCGGCCGGGGTTACGATGATGACCGCGTCCGGCCTGCCCTTCTCCACCAGTTCATCAAAGGTCGAATAGAGCGGAAGGTCCGGGAATTTTTCATGGATGCCTGCAAGCGCAGAGGGGGAGAGGTCGCAGACTCCTGCGATCTCCACACCGTTCCCCCCTTTCATGGCGTACAGGTTCCTGACGATGTTCGGGCCCCAGTACCCGACGCCGATGATACCGATCCGTACCATCGTTCAGTGCTCCCCGAAATTTTTCGCTGCAATGTTCCGCAGGTACGGGAGTATCCGCGACTTCAGTTCCTCGTCTTCCAGGGCGAAGTCAAGGATCGTCCTGAGATAGCCGAAGGGATCGCCGGTATCGTACCGTATTCCTTCGAACCGGTACGCATAGACCGGGGCGATCTTCGTGAGCCGGTTGATGGCATCCGCAAGCTGGATCTCGTTCCCGACGCCCGGTGCAGCCGGATCGATGCAGTCGAAGAGTTTTGGGGTGAAGACGTACCGTCCGACCGCCCCTACCCGGGACGGCGCATCGGCAAGCCTGGGTTTTTCGATCACATTCTCGATCTGCATCAGCCGGTCCGTGACCGCTTTTCCCTTGATGATCCCGTAGCTGCCGACTTTTTCGTCCGGGACCTCCTCGACTGCGATGACCGAGCCCTTCCGTTCCTCAAAAACCCTGATGAGCTGGCTGATGCAGGGAACTTCGGATCGCACGAGATCGTCCCCCAGGAAGACCGCGAACGGTTCGTCCCCCACGTGCTTTTTGGCCCGGAGGATCGCGTCCCCGAGCCCCCGGGGCTCCCGCTGCCTGATGTAATGGATATCCGCAAGGGTCGAGACATCCCGGACCCTGTCGAGGAGCCGCAGCTTCCCGTTCTCCCGGAGGTGTGCCTCAAGCTCCGGGGCGTCATCGAAATAATCCTCGATCGATCGCTTTCCTCTCGCGGTGACGATGAGGATGTCCTCGATACCTGCCCGGATCGCTTCATCGACAACATAATGGATGGCAGGGATATTGATGATCGGGAGCATCTCCTTCGGCATCGATTTCGTGACCGGGAGGAACCGGGTCCCGAGGCCTGCCGCGGGAATCACTGCCTTTTTTACCGTCTTCACCAGCACACCCCCTCGTAGGTTTTTGCATCCCTTCGCGGCGCACCCATCCGGCGGCCGTCGATTACGATCCTGCCCCGGTAATCCAGCGTATCGAACTCCTTCCATTCCGTTACGATCAGGACGGCGTCGGCCTTGAGGACCTCGGCCGGATCCATCGCGTAGGTGATACCGGGACAGATCGCACGGAACGCATCCATCGCAAGGGGATCGTACGCGATCACCCGGCACCCTTCCCTCAGGAGCGATGCAATCACCGGGAGGGCCCTGCTCTCCCTGATATCGTCCGTGTCCGGCTTGAAGGCAAGGCCGAGAACCCCGATGGTCTTTCCCTTTATGTCCAGGTGTTTTTTCAGGAGCGGGATCATCCGTTCCGGCTGGCTCTCGTTCACGGCTACCACGGCATCGAGAAGGGCCGGGGAAATTCCCTTTTCCCTCGCAAGCGCGATCAGGGCCCGCACGTCCTTGGGAAAGCAGGATCCGCCGAAGCCGATACCGGACCGGAAGAACGCGGGGCCGATCCTGCTGTCCATCCCGACGCCCTGGAACACGTCAGCGGTATCGATCCCGAGCTCCTTGCAGATGTTTCCGATCTCGTTCGCAAAGCTGATCTTCGTTGCAAGGAATGCGTTGCTTGCGTACTTGATCATCTCGGCGGTCTTTATGCAGGTCACGAGTTTCGGGCAGGAGAATGAACGGTACAGGGTTTCGAGGACTGCCCGGGAATTCGCGTCCTGCACGCCGATGATAATCCGGTCCGGGTGGAAGAAATCCTCGACTGCTGAACCTTCCCTCAGGAACTCCGGGTTCGCGGCAAGGCCGAACTGCTCGCCGCATTTTTTCCCGGAACTCTCTTCCAGGATCGGACGGATGATGGAGTCGGCGGTACCCGGAATGACCGTGCTCTTTGTTACAACAGTGTGGAAGCCGGAGCAGCCGGCAAGCGCCGCGCCGATCTCCCGGGCGGCACCCGCGACATAGGAGAGATCGATGGAGCCGTCCTCGTTTGACGGCGTGCCCACGCATATCAGGGTCAGGTCAGATCTCCTGACTGCCTGCGCAAGATCGCCGGTTGCCGAGATCCGGTCCCTGTTTTTCAGGAGGATCTCTGCCAGGCCGGGTTCGAACACCGGGGGCGTCCCGTCCCGGATCATCGCGAGTTTGCGCTCGTCAATATCTACGAACGTTATATCGTTCCCGAGTTCGGCGAGGCAGGTTCCTGTCACTGCACCAACGTAGCCGGTCCCGATTACTGCAACCTTCACTCCCGCACCCTCATTCTGTATTCATATTTCGCAGGGCAGATATATTGGACTAGCGGTGAAAAAACCGGGCGCCCGGTCCCGCCGGAAGAGGTTTGTCCTCCGAAGGTTCGGGCCGTGATCAGTATCTCAGGGCATGGGAGACCGAGGGGATCGTCATTTCGTCCGAGAACCCTGCGGTAAATCCGTCCGGGAATACAACCTTCGTCATCTCGGGCGAGAAATCCGGCGAGATGAGGGCTGCAAACCAGTACTGTTCCACGGTCTCCTGTGCATGGGCAAAGGACATCCGGGGCGAGGTCATCATCGGGATTCCCGACCCGTTGGAGACCTGGGCAAAGGAAGGGATGGCGACATGGGCGGAGTTGCTCTCGAAGCTTTTGACGGTGACCTCTTTTCCGAGACTGCTGTCAAGCGCGCGGGTGAGTTCCGCCTTGGGATCCGCTACGCGTAAAAAGACAGCAAAATACTCGGGAACCGAGAGCTCGTATTTCATGATGACATCGGCGTTCCCATTCTGATCCAGGGTTATGGTCAGATCTTTCGCAGTGAATGCCTGCACCGGAGATACTGCAAGGAAAACGATGCAGATGCTGGCGGTGACCAGAGCGACCTTGCTGGCAGACATCTACATTAGATTCGCACTGGTGGGATAAATATACCGGTTATCTGAAAAATCCTTTCCGGCCGGGGGGTCACGTCACCCGGACGGAGTGCGTGGAGATGACCCTGCCGGAGGGGGTATCGATGACATCGAACCTGGCGGTGTCGCCCGGATGGAAGACACCGTCCTTAAGATTGATCACGAGCTGCTCTCCCGGCGTGAAGAGATCGCCTGAGCAGCCCGAACCCCCGATGGTCTCTATCTTGAAATGGTGCGTGGGGATGAACTTCGCCCCGTTGAGCGTCTCGATATGGCAGTTCCAGTCGCCGCCGTTCCGGTAGATGTTGGCACTCAGGTTGGCGTTCCGGTAATTCCGGGTTCCGTTGTGGAGGATCACGAGCCTGCTGTCGTAGTCGAGCGCACCGGTCTGGTCGTCCGTGTGGATGATGTTCGCTATGACAAACACCGGTGGCGGGGGCGGGTGCATACCCAGGTCCGGGAGATGGAAGAGGAGGAGGACCATCATGGCAAGGAGAACCGTGATCCCCACCATGAGCAGGGTTGCCTGGGTGTGGGAAACAGCGGTTCCGGGGTCCTTCGCCATGGGAGTACCCTAGCAGTCACGACCCGTACAGATAAACGTTGTGAAACCAACCGCTCTCCGGTAGGATCGGGATATGGAGAACGGGCCTGTCGATCCGGGACAATCGGATACCGAAGACGAGTACCTGCTGCGGCTAAACTTTTACCTGCGCGAGCTGACGGACGCGGATGTCTCCCGGCGCTGGAAAGCAGCGGAATCGCTCGCACGCCTCGGCGACGGGCGGGGCGTCGGGCCGCTGATAGAGCGGTTGTCGGACGAAGACTGGCGGGTGCGGCAGAAGGCCGCCTGGGCCCTGGGGCAGATCGGCGACCCCCGTGCGCTGATGGCTATCCGGGCTGCGATGCGGCAGGAAACGGAAGGTGTCCGGGAGATCATGGAGGAGGCGGTCCGGAACATTCTTGCAAGGCAGCGGGGAGAAGAACCGCCGCCGCCCCGGTAATTTTTCCGCATACCGGAAGATCCGATCTGGTTACAATTCTGTCCCCTGAATACATTCCGGAAACCCGGAAACTGTTCCTTCTTCACCGGCCTTATCAGGAAAGACGGATCATACCGGATCATGGCACTGATGCAATGGTCCGATGAACTGAGCGTATCGGTCAGCGAAATCGATACGCAGCACAAAAAACTCGTTGACCTGATCAATACCCTCCATGCCGCGATGCTGGCAAAGCAGGGAAAGACCGTTCTCGAAAAAACCCTCGATGAACTGGCCGCCTACACGGTCTACCATTTCCAGACCGAAGAGAAGTACATGCAGAAATTCGCGTACCCGGCCTACTTTTCCCACAAGAAGGAGCACGACGCATTTGTCAGGAAAGTTGCGGATTTCCAGAAGGAATTCAGCTCCGGGAAACTCGGGCTTTCTGTTGAGATCATGAATTTCCTGAAAGACTGGATAACGAACCATATTATGGGGACCGACAAAAAATATGCAGATACCTTCCTGAAAAACGGGCTTTCCTGAGAAAATCAGGACACCAGACCTGGTTTTTCCGGAAAATCCCTTCCGGTTTCACCGGTACGGCACCTTATCCCGTCCGGTTGCCGTTTCCGGAAAACATACCTTCCGGGGAATGGATGGATCTGAAAAAGTATCCAGAAATGCTCTAGGAAAAAAAAGAAAAAAAACCTTATTCCCTGACTTCAACGATTGCGAGCTGGTACATCCAGTCCATCAGGGGGTGGCAATCTTCGACAACGCACTCGTTCTCGCACCCGATGCAGGGGATCAGTTCGTCGCCTGCCATAAGAAGGGCCGGTTGTGCCGGGCATCTCTTCGGCTTTAATCGGTAGGTCTTGACCCCGTTCTCCCGGACTTCCACCCGCTCGATTGCTCCCGATTCTTCCAGTTTCTTGACAATCCGGGAACACTTCCTGCTGTCCACACCGAGCTGCTTCCAGAGATCGCTCTGGAGGACGCCCTCCGGGCTGGACTGGATCAGCTGGATTGCCTCTTCAAGTGATTCCGACATACTGGATCAGATAAGCGGTGCAATGGTCAGGATATTGTTCCCGCGGATTACAACGGTTCCGAGCGAGCGCCCGCGCTGGACTCCCGTGTATTCGATCGTCTCGTCCATATGGATGTTGAGATATTCGTCAACTGCGACGAGCCTGCCCTGGAGCCGGATCCCCTCATCCTTGATTTCAACCGTGACCTTGGAGTCAACGAGGGAAAATACTTTTTTTATGGGTAAGACAATGCCGTTAACCATCTGCCCTACATTGGGGGCGTTGGGCATTAAAGGTTACTCATTCGGTAAGTTCTCGGGAAAAAGGGATAATCGTGGCCGGTGAACCGGTGAGGTTCATTCCGCGAGCGGCTGCCACCGGTCCGCAAACCGTTTCTCGACACCGGGAAGCGTCGTGTATTCCATCTCTTCCAGGGAGAGCCGGTGCGGCTCGAATGGCCCCTGGGCCCGGATGGTATCCGCGAGCTCGTTGCAGCGCGAGCGGACCCGGTCAAATGCCGGGTCGTCGAACATGTCTGCGGGGCCGATCAGCTTCCCGTCCGTCACCTGGAACCCGAGGCAGCTGACCCGTGGCGGGCCGTCGAACCGGGTGCAGTTCGCATCGCAGATGCCGACCGGCATGAAGGGCCCGTGGTGCGACCCGCGCATCCATCCCGCGACCAGGACCGGGATCGTGAAGGGATCGAGAATCTCCCCGACCGCAGGGAAGCCGCTCTGGCTCCGGACAATCATGACCGGATCGTCCTTCCCGACATATCGCCCGGCCATGAGGTTGAGACGCTGGGTGCTGGTGGACGCCGCGATTATTTCGGCGGCATCCTTTTTCTTCCAGACGTTCTTGATCACGTACCGCGACGGGGCGCCGATATAGGCGAGGAGGCTGTACGATTCCTCCGGTGTCCGGAACCGGATCATCCTTTTCTTCACGACATCATGGACTTCGAAGACGAACCCGTCGGTCATCGAGGGGTCGATGACAAGGCCGGGCGTGTTGAAGGGGTCGGCAAAGATCTTGTACAGGAAGAAGTTCCAGGCACCCGGCTCGGTCTTGTCAGCCATGAAGACAAGCACCGGATCGCTGCCCCGCTCCTCAAACTCCATCTCGGCGAAGCCCGGGCCGAGGCCCCTTACGTTCCCGCAGAATGCGTCCGAAAGAAGGTCCTGGCCTGCGCCATAGAGTTTCATCTCCTTTGCGAGGTTCGCGCATTTCCTGAAGATCTCCCAGGCAAGCCGGTGGATCTCAGGATGATCAGACCCCTGCGTATGGGTCATGATGAGTTCCAGGTCGTCCCCGCAGTGCGTGACAAAAGAGTCGGTGAGAAGCGAGCCCTCGGCATCCTTCAGGATACCGGCCGCGGTTTCGAGAAGTTTTGGGTGGGTCCGGGAATGGCCTGGGAAACTTCCCACATCCGCTTTTATGACGGAAATAGTAGTTCTTGGCATGATATTCCCTCTTCCGGTACACGGCACGCAGGTGCGCCGCGTACCTTTAGTTTACCCAAGGGTCTTTCTGACTAATGAAGCAGATCCCCCGGAGCTGAATGCCCGGAAGAAGACGAGGCTCTCAGCATATGCCATCGCCTGGACGGCACGCTCGGTCTCCTCGTCGACCGAATAGATGTCCCGGAAGAATTCCTTGATAGCATTCTTGCAGTTGCCGTCGAATACCTGCTTGTCTTTCTTCCCGGGGTTGAGGGGCCGGTAATTCTCAAGCGTCCAGTTCTGGATGTCGCGGTAGAGCGCAGGCTCGTAGACCTTGAACGTATTGAAGACAACGTCCTGCCAGAACGTCCCGACATTTCCCTTGATGATGTCCCCCTTGGGGAAATACTGGTTGATCAGCTCGCGCGGGGTCCCGGTGATGCCATGCTGGGCGATCCCGACCGGGAGCTTGTTCTTCCGGAGCGCTTCTGCGATCTCCTTTGTCCGGGGAATATCGATGGAGAGCTGTTCCACGACATTCCCGTCCTGGTCGTAGGCGTGACCGTGCGAGCTCCCGTTTGCTATCGCAAGGACGTTCGGGTACACTTCTGCTTCGTTGAGCGCTTTGATGAACTCGACTGCTTCCTCGGGCCGGGTCAGGACGAGGCCGCTCCCGTCCTTTCTCCCGATTTCGCCGACTTCGACTTCGAGGCCGAAGTCTTTACCCTTCATATTGGATTTGATATAGTGCGCGAGATCTGAGGTGATCCGGATGTTCTGCTCCAGTTCCTCGCGCAGGGATTTTCCCTCGAAATTGAAGAGGTGGGAGGCATCGATTGCAAAGGAGGTGTATCCCGCCTTGATCTGGGCGTCGATCAGTTCCTTTGTCTGCGCAACCTCGGCTGCATCGCCCTTTTTTATCGTAATGTGATCCGCGTGCAGCGCCCAGATGTCGCATCCAGTCTTCTCTGCCGCTTTCTGCATCCGCTCAGAGAAATCCTGCGGGGTCATCCCGGTATAGCCGCCCTTGAGGTCGCTCTCGGACCGGGCGAGTTCCATGAATACCGCCGAGTCGGTGTCTTTTGCGGCCCGGAAGATCCCCTCCGCCACCATGGCGATGCGGACATTTGCCGCCATGATGATGGATTTTCGGCCTGCGATTCCCTTCAGGATTGCGGAGCCCGGAACCGGGCCGTACGTCTGCTGTGTCATTTACCCTTTCCTCCTCATTACCCTTCGCGATTGCATTGTTCTATCAGGCTGATCTCTTTTTTCCCGCCAACATAAATAGGCGTGACCATGCCGATGGTGTCAGGGACGATCTCGCGCAGGTTCGTTGTCCCGTTGCTGATCGCGCCCCCGGCGTCCACGATGATCTTGCCCATCGGGTTCGCCTCGTACAGGATCCTCAGTTTTCCCTTCTCCTTTCCCTTTGTCCCGGGATAGGTGAATACGCCGCCCTTGTGCAGGATCTGGTGGACATCGGCAACAAAGGAGCCGCTGAACCGGAGCTTGTATCCTTCCCGTTCCAGGTGCTCCACCCACCGGGCATGGGCAGGGAGGTAATCTTTCCGGAGGGCACCGGGGGCATAGATCTTCCCGTCCGGGATCCGGATGTCCTTCTCACGCAGGACGAACTCCCCGGTCCCGTCCTGCACGAACTCGTGCACGCCAGTTCCGGTGCTGAAGGTCAGGATGGTGAGGGGGCCGTACAGGAGGTACATCGCGGCAATCATCCGGGAGCCCTTCTCAAGGACATGGCCCGGGTAAATCCCGATGATGGTACCGACGCAGAGGTTGACATCGATGAGGGACGATCCGTCCAGGGGATCGATCACGATCCCGAATCCGTTCTTCGGGTTTCCGACTTCGATTACCTGGTCCTGCTCCTCGGTCGCAATGTACCGGACGAGCCGCGATTCCTTCAGGCCGGAGATGAAAATCCCGTCTGCGTACTTGTCGAGAGCCATCTGCTCCTCGCCGAACATGTTCCGGGTCTTTTCCGGTTCCGGTGTCTTCACGCTCGTTGCGAGGAAACCCTTTTTCACGTTTCCTGCCTGCGAGCCCAGAAAGAGGATCAGTTCCGCGAGGTTTTTTTCCGTTCCCGCATCGTTGAGGAAATCCCTGAGTAACATGATACCGACTCTGCCCCGGGGTCCGGCTGGGGGCGTGCCGGCCGGAGTCCCGTAATTTCGTTTAGGCGTTTGGTCCGGATCATTATGAGGGTTATTGCTTGACAAAAAAGGGGGACGGACTTTCCAACCGTTATCCTTCCCAAGGGTTTGTTTCCGAAATCCGAATCGTGCTACAGCCTGCAATCCTGAGTGGCCAGAGAGCGATCCCTTTTCAATCCGGAAAGTACTGGATTCTGGTGACCGGAAAGGGACGACCCCTGTCCCGCCCAGGGCGGGAACACAAAACCGGCCCCCATATTCATCGGGAACCAGGCCCCGTCTGCAGGTTTGCAGGGCTTCTGGCAAACGATCATGGTAAGCGCGGCATCGCTCCTGAAAGGATCTTCTATCGGAGCAACGGATACCATCTCCATCTTTGCCCGAGAGAGCGCATCAAGATACCCGCCGGACAGGAACGGGCGTTTCTTTTCACCCCGTACCCGCCATTTCTTTTCATCGGATAACCGCCACATCCGGCGCTCGAGTTCGGAGACACTGTCGCGTTCCGGGCCATCGTCTCCTCCCTGAACGTTCACGAAATACCCGCCTGGCATAAGCCCGTCACAGATACGCTTGACCATTCCTGCATCTTTCCCTCCCGGTGTGGATGAGGAAAGGATAAGATTGCAGCCGCTGCCGAAGTCGTCCCGGAAAAAGTCTCCTGATACGAAAGACACCCGGTCCTGCACATCGTATTTTTCGATATACCCGCGGCAGATCCCTGCCGATTCCGGAAGATCGAAGACCGTGCATTCCAACCCGGGATTGAGCCGGGCGAGGGCTATCGCATAGAGTCCGTGACCCCCGCCCAGGTCAAGCATCCGGGAAGCCTCCGTGATCCCGGGGAGATCCATGATGGTCCGGACGACCTGCTGGAGTCTCCCGGTGAGAGCGTTCGCCGCCATGGACGGGAGTATCATGCGAGAGAAAAAGTCAGCCTTGTTGTACTGGACGGGACCGGACCGGATTATTTCCGGAAGCCGGACCCACAGGTCACTGAGGCGGTCCTGTAATTTTTCTATGTACTCTTCCTGCGAGTACGGGGAATCCTGTACAAGGAATCCTGCAGCAAGCGGGGAATTGACGAACATTCCTTCCCGTTCGATCACAAACCCGCACGCGGATAATACCTGCAGGAGTTCGGGGATCTGATCGGATCTGGGGTACTTCTGCGCCACCATCGCCACGGTTACCGGGTTTTTCAGGTGATCGAAAAGATGGATGCGGACTGCCGCGATTATGGCGAGGAAAACATGGGCATCCGAAGCCATACGGTTGATCCGGCTGAAAAATTCCCGGGGGTCCGCAGGAGGCGACTGGAAGAACAGGCTTCGGACCGCATCCTCCTGCGGGTCGCCGGTACGGGGTGTCCATCTCCTTTCATGATACCAGGATGGATCCGGTGGCCGGGCAGGATATCGTGCTGATGACGGACAGGGGATGTGCATGGAATTATCTGACAGAATATGTGAGTTAATTTTATTAATAGATTATGGAAATATGCTTCCATATATCTAATATTAATAGTTGTGGCATATGGTAATTCGGCGTTCTTGATATCCCATCTATATCAGGGAATTAGATCCGGGTATGCAGTACCCTACCCACAGGAATTCTTCCATGAAACAGCACATGCCAGGGATCGTTACGGATTTTCTCTCATGCTGAATCATCCCTTGTGAAAAAGTCCGGCATCCCATCCCGAAGGAAGGATCTGCGGATTCCGGTACAAGGAAAAAAAGGAAATTTTCCACAGGTTCTGTCTCACGGCAGAACGTATCCCCGCCATCGTCACCGGCGACGCTATGAACTAGCGGAATGCAGGATCGCTATTCAGCCGGTTATTTCCCGATCACGCAACCGCCGCATCCCGGAACGTGACCTCAAGGACGCCGTTCCGGAAGCTGCTGGTCATGGGGCCGGTGGGAGCCCCGGTTATGTCGGCGGTCGCCCGGTACCGGGCGGTCTCGCTCTCCGCCTCAATGACCAGGGTATCCGGCCCGAGGTCGAGCGTGATGCCGTCCGGGTCTGCGCCCGGAAGCTCGGTCACTACGCTGAGGCTTTCGGGATTCCGGTGAACCTCGGCGGCAGGTTCCGCAAGGGGCTTTCCGGAAGGCATCCGTGGATCCGGATCCTCCCGGGAAAATGCCTGCAGGTCCGAGGGACCTGGTTCCGCCATCCCGAAATGCCGCTCCATGATACGGGACATCAGGGAATCCATCTCGTCCCAGATGTCCGGGTACGTTCCATACATCGTGTTTCACCTCACTGTGCGATCTTCGGTTCCAGTACTTTTTCCAGGTTTTCCGTGAGTTTTTTGATCTCGCCGAAATCTTTTGCCCGCCGGAAGAGTGCGGTCCTGAGATCGCCGATCTCCTTTGCATCTTTCATCCGGAGTTCGGCCCGCTTGATGACACCGGCAGCATGCTCGAGGACTTCGCGCTGGTCCTGGCTGAAGATCATCTGCCAGGCCTGGCGCTCCGAGGCTTCGAGCGCGTCACGGTCGATGGATCCCTTGACCCGATTGGTCGCATCGTCGAAATGCTTCGCCGTGATCATGACGTTCTTTGCAGCGTCGGTTATCTCCTGCTCGGTCTTTCCGGTCATTGCCGCGATGAATTCGCGCATTGCGCCGAGTTTTGCCTCGCGTACCAGGGCCTCGATATCGGCACCGACATATCCTTCGGTCTTTTTCACCAGTTCGTCAATGAAGATGTCCTTGGAGAGTACCGCCCCGCTCTCCTGCAGGTACACCTCGAATATCTTCTTCCTGCTCTCGGCATCCGGAGCGGGCACGTAGATATGGCGCTCCAGCCGGCCGGGCCGGAGAAGGGCGTCGTCCAGCATGTCCGGCCGGTTGGTCGCCGCAAGCACGGTCACGCTTTTGAGCTCCTCAAGGCCGTCGAGTTCGGTCAGGATCTGGGAGACCACGCTCTCGGTCACATGGGACGAACCCATATACGAGCCGCGCTTCGGGACGAGTGAATCGATCTCGTCGAAGAAGATGATCGAGGGGGATGCCTGCCTGGCTTTCCGGAAGATCTCCCGGACGCCCTTTTCAGATTCGCCGACCCATTTGGACAGGAGCTCCGGACCCTTCACTGATATGAAGTTGCACTCGCTCTCGTTTGCGACCGCTTTTGCGAGCAAAGTCTTTCCCGTCCCGGGCGGGCCGAAGAGGAGGATGCCCTTCGGGGGCTTCGTCCTCAGGCGCTCGAATACCTGCGGGTACTTAAGCGGCCACTCGACCGCTTCCCGGAGATCCTTCTTCACATCCTCAAGGCCGCCGACATCGGTCCATTTCACGTTCGGGACTTCCACGAGCACTTCGCGCATCGCGCTCGGCTCCACATTCTTCCGCGCCTCTTCGAAATCCGCATCCGTGACTTTGAGCTCCTCGATGATTTCTGCCGGGATCTCCTTGTCAAGATCGATCTTCGGGATGATCTTGCGCAGGGCATGCATCGCCGCTTCCTTTACGAGCAGCGCGATGTCGGCACCGACAAACCCGTGGGTGGTATCCGCGTACCGCTCCAGGTGGACGTCGTCCGCCATCGGTACGCCCCGGGTATGTACCTGGAAGATCTCGTGCCTGCCTTTCCGGTCCGGAATCCCGATCTCGATCTCCCGGTCGAACCGGCCGCCGCGGCGCAGGGCGGGATCGATTGCGTCCGGGAGGTTGGTCGCCGCGATCACAATAACCTGGCCACGTGCCTTGAGCCCGTCCATCAGGGCAAGGAGCTGGGCAACGACCCGGCGCTCGACTTCGCCTTTCGTGTCCTCACGCTTGGGTGCGATGGAATCTATCTCATCGATGAAGATGATAGTCGGCGCATTCTCCTGGGCTTCCTCAAAGACCTCGCGGAGTTTCCCTTCGCTCTCCCCGTAGTATTTGCTCATGATCTCTGGGCCAGAGAGGGTTACGAAATGTGCATCCACCTCGTTTGCGACCGCTTTTGCGATCAGGGTCTTTCCGGTACCCGGTGGACCATAGAGCAGGACGCCCTTCGGGGGCTCGATCCCGAGCCGGTCGAAGAGCTCCGGGTGACGGAGCGGGAGCTCGATCATCTCCCGCACCAGCTGGAGCTCGCGCCCGAGTCCCCCGATATCCTCGTAATGGACATCAGGGACATCCTTGCGCTTCTCGCCTTCGTCAGCCTTGTACGGGGTCTCTTTCAGCTCGATCTCGGTATCGTCGCCGACGATCCCGACGCCTTTCGGGACGACTTTCGTAATGACAAACGTCAGGGTGTTTCCGATGATCGGGACCCGGTACGCCTGTCCTTCGGTTACGACATTGCCCCTGAGGACCCGGGCGAGGTACTGCTCCCCGCCGACAAGCCGGATGGCCTGGGTCGGCTGGACCGTGATCTTCTTTGCGTACGTCACCTCCAGCTTCCTGACCTTGACCTTCTCATCGATACCGGTCCCGGTATTGCTGCGCAGGGTCCCGTCGATCCGGATGATGCCGTATCCGGTATCCTGCTGGAAGCCGGGCCAGACCACGGCGGCAGCTTTCCGTTTCCCCTGGATTTCAATCACGTCCCCGGAGACGAGGCCGAGCTGCCTCATCACTTCGATGGAGAGCCGGGCAATTCCCCGCCCCGCATCGTCATGGGCCGCTTCCTTTACCGTTACTTCGATAAGATCCCGTTCTGTCATCGTAATTACCTCGTAAACCGCTTGGGGTTTACTTAAAGTAAGGGTGCAATGATATATAAAGAAATTGTAAGCGGCAGAATCCCGGCCCGATCCTGCATTTCCTGCAAAAAGATGCGATCCCCTCACCCCAGAATACGCCCGTATTGAACCCGGATTCCCTGAGTTGCCCGGTTTTCCCGGGTCCGGAATCTGAATTATTTTTCCGGCAAAAAATCAGAGCATTTTCATCGGGTTTCAGCGCAATCAGATGAAGAATCAGGGACTTTCCAGCTGTAAATTAAAGGCCCCTTCCCGGAACCCGTTTTTTGGATCGACCTGTACTACCTTGAATCGGCGGAAGGGGTCTTGGCGGGCTTCTGGTGAAGGGGGGTTCCGGGAAACCGGAACACCGGATGCGGAAACCCCCATTCCCGATGTTGTTCCGGATGAACAGCTGCGGGCAGCAGCAGGAATCCACGATATCGGGAAGCGCCAGGATTCCTGCGTATTCCTGGATTTACCCGCAGAATGGGGGTATTAAATATAAATTTCCCTAACCAAAAACAAATTTACTTGCGGAGAGAACAAGCAAGATTTACCCTGCAAATGTCAAACCGAGCCTTTATCCGTTTAATCTGCAATTCGTATATGCATGAGTCTAGTTGCGGATGCGAAGAGCGGCAGAATAACGGAAGAGATGAAGGATGTCGCCCGGCAGGAAGGCGTCACCGAGGACTTTGTCAGGCGCGGTGTCGCCGAAGGTCACATCGTGATCCCGGTCTCCCCGTACCGGAAAGTCAGGATCTGCGGTATCGGGGAAGGACTCCGTACCAAGGTGAACGCATCGATCGGCACGTCAACCGATATCGTTGATATCCCGATGGAGATCGAGAAAGCCCGGCAGGCGGAACTTGCAGGCGCAGATACCCTGATGGAACTCTCGACCGGCGGCGACTTTGTTGAGATCCGGAAACAGGTGATTGCAAATACGACCTTATCGGTCGGCTGCGTTCCCTTGTACCAGGCATTCATCGAAGCGGTCAAGAAGAACGGTGCGGTCGTCAACATGAACCCGGACGACCTCTTCCGGATCACGGCTGAGCAGGCGAAACTGGGTACGAACTTCATGGCAATCCACACCGGCATCAACTGGGAAACCGTGAAACGCCTGAAGGGCCAGGGCCGGCATGGCGGGCTCGTCTCCCGTGGGGGAGCGTTCATGACCGCATGGATGCTCCACAACGAGCAGGAAAATCCCCTGTATTCCGAATTCGATTACCTCCTTGAGATCATGAAGGAGCATGATGTCACGCTCTCGATGGGGAACGGCATGCGTGCGGGTGCCGTCCATGACGCGACCGACCGGGCAGCCGTCCAGGAACTTGTCATCAACGCTGAACTCGCGGACAAGGCGCACCAGCAGAATGTGCCGGTCATCGTTGAAGGTCCGGGCCATGTCCCGATCGATGAGATCCAGACAAACGTCATCCTCCAGAAACGGCTCACGAACCGGAAACCGTTCTACATGCTGGGCCCGATTGTCACCGATATCGCTCCGGGATACGATGACCGGGTGGCCGCGATCGGGGCCGCAATTTCGTCCTCGTACGGGGCAGATTTCATCTGCTATGTCACCCCTGCCGAGCACCTTGCGCTCCCGACACCGGAGGAAGTGTACGAAGGCGTCATCAGCTCCCGGATCGCCGCCCACATCGGGGATATGATCAAGCTCGGGAAACGGGACGCGGATCTCGAGATGGGCCATGCACGCCGCGCCCTTGACTGGGACCGCCAGTTCCGGGTGGCCATGAACCCGGAGCGGGCAAAGAAAATCCGGGACGAACGGATGCCGGCAGATACCGACGGCTGCACCATGTGCGGCGACTTCTGCGCACTCAAGATCGTGAACCGGCACTTCGATTTCTGAATATTCTGGGACCTGTCCTGTGAAACAGCGCCTCCGCACCGATGCAAAAAACCGCCGGGCTTCACTCAGTCCGGCGGTCGCCGCAGATTTCAGCAGGGTCATTGCTGACACCGTACTCGGTTTTCTTCAGCTTGGCGAACCGGTGCTTGCCTATGCGGCAAAACCTCCTGAAGTGGATACCTACCCGCTTATCTCGGCACTTCTCGCGAGAGAGACGCCCGTTGCGGTTCCCATCATCGAACGTGAAACCTGTACGCTCCGCATCTCGTACATCCGCACGATGGACGTCCTTATCGAGAGCACGTTCCAGGTTCCGGAACCCATCGGGAATGAAATTCCGGTGGACCCTTCGGAAATTTTCACCATACTTGTCCCGATGGTGGCATTCGACCGGACCGGGAGCAGGCTCGGGTACGGCGCCGGGTATTACGACCGGTTCCTCACCACCTATCCGCATATGCGCAAGATCGGCATCGCATTCTCCTGCCAGGAGATCGCATCGATCCCCTGCGATCCGTTCGATATCAAAATGGATTACATCATAACGGAACAGGGAGTAATTCCCTGCACGGACGCATAACTGCCGATATTTCACTGTCGGATCGTCTGCCATGAACCTCTTCTCAGGAAACCTATTCCCGGAAGGTTTCCGGATCGCAGATCTTTCACAGGATTGATAGCATCCGGTTTCGAAAGAGTACAGGAAATGGACATCGTGAACAGCAGCCCAGCGACGGAGCCGTTTCCGTGAAGGCCAATTACGGCGGTTTTGTTCCGGTGAGCACGGTCGACTGGCGGGGGAGAGCGGTCTGTGTCGTATTTCTCCGCGGATGCCCGATCCGGTGTTCCTACTGCCAGAACGTGCAGCTGCAGCGGGGGAAAGACTTCCGGGATACGGAGGAGATTGTCCGGATGATAGAAGACTCCGCCCTCCTTGTTACCGGTGTCGTCTTTTCCGGAGGAGAGCCAACCATGCAGCCGGAACCCCTCGCGGAACTCGTACAGGCTGCAAAAGCAAAGGGCCTCTTGGTCGCCCTGCAGACCAACGGGGCATACCCGGAAGCGCTCCGGTCGCTTACCTCGCAGCATCTGGTGGACCGGGTAGCACTCGATGTGAAAAATATGCTGGAAGGGTTCGGCCCCGGGCTGCCCGGCCTGTACCGGAACCGGGTGAAACGCTCAATCCGGATCTGCAAGGATGCCCTCGCCGCGGGAAGTATCCGCGAGTTCGAGATCGTCCGCACCCTCTTTCCTTCCGATATCGCCCCCACGGAAAAACAGCAGAAGGAAAACCAGGATTTCCGGGACCTCCTGGACATCTCCGGCAATTCCGAGATCGTCCTGCAGCAGGGCGAACTGAAACGGCCCTGGGAATTCTGGAACTCTTCTCCAAAGATTGATGGGGTTTCCTATCGAACTGAAAAGGAAGTCCGGGGATATACGGCCCCCCTTACCCTGGAGGAGCTGAAACAGTTCGCCGACCGGTTGGGACGGCGGGTGAGGATTCGGACCCGTGAGGACGGGGAGGTGACATATGCTGGTCATAGGAATCGTGGGAATGCCCGCAAGCGGTAAAGGCGAATTCTCCCGGATAGCAATGGAAATGGGTGTCCCGGTCGTTATCATGGGGGATGTCATACGAAACGCCGTGCGCGACGCGGGCCTTCCCCCGACCGATGAGAACATGGGGCGCATCGCAAACCAGCTCAGGAAAGATGAGGGCATGGATGCAATTGCCCACCGGTGCGTCCCCCTGGTGGAATCAAAGGATTCTTCCCTGGTCATGATTGACGGGATACGCGGCGACGCGGAAGTGAAGATCTTCCGGAAGGCATTTCCGAGGTTCCGGCTCATCGGGATCGACTCGGAGTTCCCTCTCCGCCTCGCACGGGTGAAAGCACGGGGACGGAGCGATGACTTCCAGACCGAGGAAGAATTGCGGAACCGCGACGAGCGGGAAATTTCGTGGGGTCTCGGCCGGGCCCTTGCACAGGCTGATATCCGTCTTCCGAACAACGGTACGCTGGACGAGTATTCGCACGACGTGCAGGCACTGCTCAAAAAGCTGGAGGAAGACGCGTGACGCTCACTCCCTACTTCTCATCGTCCGCGAAAGTCTGGGAGAAGATCGAATGGATCTACGGTATCGAAGATGCCGGCTATTCCGGCTGGGAGATCGTTGCCGACGGGAACTACCGGTTCGATAACCCGGAGAACTACCGCATGATCCGGGAAGCGATCGCCTCCACGAACCTTGGGATAACGGTCCATGCGCCCTACGGGGATCTCAACCTCGCAACCATCAATTATCCCATCTGGCGCGAATCGGTCAGGCAGGTCTGCACCTGCATCGAAAAGTCCGCCGATCTGTCGGACCGGGTCACAATCCATCCCGGCTATCTCTCCCCTGCCGGAAAACTCGTGTCCCAGAAAGTCTGGGAGCTCCAGAAGGAAGCGCTCACCGAGATCGGGAAGGTCGCCGAAAATAACGGGATCCTGGCCTGCCTTGAGAATATGATCGGCGTGAAAGAGTTCCTGTGCAGGATGCCTGAGGAGATCATCGGGATGACTGAGGGCGTTCCCGGTATCGGGATAACCTTTGATTTCGGGCATGCCAACACAATCGGGCAGGTCGATGCGTTCCTGCGGCATCTCGACCATGCAAGCCACATCCATATCCATGATAACCACGGCCAGTCCGACGAGCACCTGGCGCTCGGCGCAGGGACGATAAACTGGGAAAAGGTAGGAAAATCCATTGCCCGGGGATATTCCGGTATCCTTGTCGTCGAAGGCAGGTCCCTTGAGGAAGCGAAGGTAAGCAGGGACGTCATACGGAGGTGTTTCGTATAGCAGGCGAGACACTGCAGGTCTACTTTCTCGGAACTGCCGGGGCGCTCCCGACACCGGTCCGGAATCCCCCCTGCATCATGGTGCGGCGCGGGTCCGATACCCTGCTCTTTGACTGCGGGGAAGGCGCCCAGCAGCAGATGATGCGGGCAAGGACCGGGTTCTCGGTCGATGCCATCTTCGTGACTCACTGGCATGCCGATCATTTCCTCGGAATCCTCGGCCTCGTCCAGACGCTCTCCTTCAACGGCCGGACCGATCCGCTTCCCATCTACGGTCCGGAATGGGTCACGGGATTTCTGACCACCCTCCGGCATATCTCCCGGTTCAATCTCAAGTTCCCGGTAAGCGCGACCGAACTCCGGGACGGGGACTGGGTCCGGTTCGATGGGTACACGGTCCATGCCTTTGCAACAAACCACGGAATCGCAAGCCTCGGGTATGTGCTGGCCGAGGATACCCGGCCAGGGAGGTTCAACCGGGAGCAGGCGATAGCCCTCGGCGTTCCGCCGGGACCGCTCTTTGGGAAGATACAGCGGGGGGAGACCGTATCGGTGCAAAAGGACGGGACAACGGTCAGTGTCTCCCCGGATGATGTCATGGGCAGGCCCCGACCGGGGCGAAAAGTCGTGTACACCGGGGATACCCGGCCGCTTCCCGGGGGAATGCCTGAGATCGCCTGGGATGCGGACCTCCTGATCCATGATGCGACCTATGACGAGTCTGAGGCTGGAAGGGCGGCGGAGTTCGCCCATGCAACGGCCAAGGAAGCCGGTGCCGCAGCGACGCAGGCCCGGGCCGGAACCCTTGCGCTGGTTCACCTGAGTTCCCGATATACGGGAGCGCCCGGCCATATTGCCGATGCACACGAGACCTTCGGCGGGAAGGTCATCGCTCCCGATGACCTGGAAATGATCGAGATCCCGTACAGGGACTGATCCTTCCGGAAAGTTCCACTCCCTTACGGGAACTCTTTCGGAAAACCGGATTTTAAATTTCCTGTTCTGCTCTTGAAAAAAGATATACCGGATACCGGCAGGCTGAAACGTTACAGGGAGGGGGTGTCGTACGATCCGATACCGGATTCGATCCATGCGCTGGCAGGTACCCATCCCGAATTGTTGCCCGTCAGGGCTGCATCCAGCGAATTCCGGTATTCGTTGAAATCCGGATGGAATATCGACCAGGTATTGACGGCATCCAGATCTGCGTGGATTGTCACGGTTCCGGAAGGAGAGGTATCGTACTGTGCATACAGCGTAGTGGTATAGCCGGTGCACGACGGGGTATAGGTTGCATTGGGAATCACCGGGCATTCCGCCTGGTAAGTGTTCTCAACCGGGCGGAAAACCAAATCGTTCGCGAGGGGATTTGCAGTATCGATGAGGTATGGGGATTTCACCTTCACGGAAAAGGTAACGTTTGCCGGACCGGCAGGAGTACCGGACGGATCCCCTATTCCTGCAGTCGTGATCTTCAGGAATGTCGCGGGCCCGTTTCCATAAAGATCCAGATTCCAGTCTACGGGAATACCGGAAATCTCATATTTCCCGATCTTTTCGACAACCGGGGAATTGCCGGACGGATCTACCGGAAGCGGGAGAAACAACGTAACGTTCGTAAGCGGTGTGTCCGCAGTGACCGAACAGCTGTAGGTATACGTGCTCAAAAGGGATGACCGGTATGCATAACCGGTGATCAGCGAGTACGAACCGATCGTTACGAACACCACCAGGATTATGAGAAACAACCCGAGCGTGATTTTGATGATCCTGTCCATGAACTTCCTCCTTTCCGGACGATGCAACAAATCCCGCTTCTGGATTCCTGCATCAGCAGATCCGGTACTAGGTATATACCGGCATCTGGAGAAAAAGGATACCAAAAATATATCCGGTTATACGGTTTCCTGTTCCTCTGGAAAAGGAATCCCGGACAACCGGATGAAAAAAAATCCGGGTTATTTTACAATCGCGAGGAGATCTTTCCGGTATGCATCCTTGGGGATGTGGATCTCGAACCTCGCGCCTTTTCCTGCGATACCGGTCTCCCGGATCCTGATGTTCGTTATCGAGAGGATTTCCTTGATCAGGAAGAGTCCGTACCCGAAATGCTTGCCGTACCCCTCCGGGAACAGGAACGATTTTTTCTCGGCAGGTATCCCTACCCCGTCATCTTCGCAGATGATGACAAGCTCGTCTCCCTGCATACGGTCATAGAAATGGATGCGGGAGAGTTTCGCACCGCCGTGCTTCAGGGAATTGTCGATCATGTAATAAAACACCTTTTCCAGAAGCCGGTCTGCGAATACGTCCACTTTCCTGACTTCCACGTCAAACGCGACCTTGCCGAGATCCATCCCGACCCGCGCACGCGAGATGGCATCGGAAATATTCTGCCACTCGGGGGTATGGACTCCAATGTCCTGGTATTCCTTGGTGAATTTGATCTGTCTGCGAACCCGGTTGATTGTGCCGCGGACCTTGATGAGCGATGTCCGTACTTCCTGATCGGCTACCCGCTGTTCGGAGAGTTCGAGATCTTTTGCGAGTTCGGTCAGCTGGTTGAGGATGTCCTGCCGGGTAATGCTGTTGAGCAGCGTGAGCTTGGTATTGGCCCGGTCAAGGGTTTCCGCTATCATCTCGTGCTCTTTCATCTCGTGTTTCAGCTCGACCCAGAGCTTGATCGAGAATGCTGCGAGAGCGAACGCAAGGAACAGACCTACGATGATAAGTTCGTCAATCTCATATGCTTCATATGTCTGTGCAAATCCCAGCACCAGTTCCGCCAGATCCAGCTTGATGGCAAGTAAAAATATGAGTATGGCGAGAACGACAATGGCCGCCAGTGCCACCAGAATTCTTTTGAACGGTTTCTGATGTGTATTCTCCTTCTCTTCGTTCATTCCGGAACTCACTATTCACCGTTACTATTCCTTCGGTGATGAATCTTGCGGAACCATGTCTGCGATGCGAGGAAAAATCAGGTGCGTTCTTTCGGCGCATATCGGATCCGTTCCGGAAAAATTCCTGAAGGAAGATCACCCCACATATACTATCGAATGAGTCAGGCCAGGTTTTGCGTACGGATCGGATGACGCGCATCCGTTCCGGGATTCGCACGCGGAAAATGCCTTAAAATTATAGAGAGAAATACTCAAACTTAATTTTATTCGGTAATGTGAAAACAGAAAACTATTTGGTTCAGTAATGCTTCCAGTTCTTTATACCATTTTTTCCTGACAGGTGTCGGGACATGGCAGAAGATGACATGAATGAAATGTGTTACAGCAGACGACGCCTTCACCGGGCTTGAAGCAGCGATTGTTCTGATTGCATTCGTGGTTGTTGCTGCGGTCTTTTCCTACGTGGTTCTCTCCGCAGGCTTTTTCACCACCCAGAAAAGTCAGCAGGTGGTCCAGACCAGTATGCAGCAGGCCAGCTCAAGCCTTGAGGTTGTTGGTAACGTGTATGGGTTTGCGAATGACACGGATAACCTGGGATACCTCAAGTTTACCGTAGCAAATACGGCGGGAGAATCCCCGATTGATGTCTCAAAGATGGTGATCTCGTACCAGGATGAGACGACCCGCTGGTCAAACCTTTCATTCGTCGAAGGTTACAATACGACGGGCGAATCCGTAAAAAGCGTCCGGAAATGGGGACTGAACCAGACCTACAACGATATCGGGACCGCTAATTATCTTCTTGATCCGGGAGAACAGTTCACGCTCGTCGTCGGTCTGCCACCTTCCGCAATTCCGGACGCCCAGATAACGACAAACCTCCAGCCTGCCGTTGGCGCCGTATTCCAGATAAAACGGACAATCCCTCCGGCGCTGTCGCATATCAATACCCTGTTCTGATACGGGAAGGAAGCAGTCCCGGCCAAAGACCGGGATCCCGGGATAACTTCCCCTTTTTCCGGAAAAACCAGGGAGGATTGCATCCCTGTCCGGGTAGGTTACCTGCGCGGATGCCGGCTCCCGGCAAAATCGATGTACCCGTTATACGGATCCGTGCGCAGGAGCCGCACTGCGATCCGCTGGCCTACCCGGAGCCCTTCGTATCCCTCGACAACGCGCCCTTCCGCAGGAGGCGCGATCAGCCGTACATAGGTCCCTTTCTGGGCAGCACCGGTGACAAAAGCGTCGAACGTCTCCCCGATTCTGTTTTCGAGAAGGACGGCAGCTGCAGCTTTGCGCATGAACCGTTCTGCTTTCTTGGATCCCTTCTCCCGTTCGGTCAGCCATTCGGCGCGGCTCACAAGTTCCCGGGAGGAGTAGGGACTGTCCGACCGGTCGAGGTAGGATTTTAAGAGCCGCTGGATGATCACATCCACGTACCGGCGGTTCGGCGCGGTCCCGTGGGTATAATCGGTCACCGCAAGGGCAAAGTGGCCGTAAGGTTCTGCCCCCGGTTCGAGCATCGCATACTCCCCTGCGCCCATGAGTTTGACGATGGTAAGGGATAGATCCGGGAAACGATCCGGATCCCGTTCCTTCTCCTTCAGGAGAAATGCGGCGAGCGCTTTCACGTCAGGCTTCTTTGGAAGATGGGATCCCCGTTCGGCAGCCGCCGCCACGATACCGTCCCAGTTCTTCGGGACGCGCACGATCCTCTGGATGATGGGAATTCCGTGGTTGTCGAGAACCGCAACCATCGTACCGTTTGCGGCAACCATGAATTCCTCGATCAGGTTCCGGGCAGGGTTCTTTTTCTGGAGCACGAGGTCACGGACCTCGCCATGTTCTACCACCGGCTCGGCCTCGATGGTCTCGAGGTCGAGCGCGCCCTGCTGTGCCCGGTGGTGCCTGAGCCGCTGCGCGGTCTCGTGCTGCAGGAGGATCTGTTCCCTGAGCCCGGAGACATTCCCGACAGATTCCGGGACCGGGCCTGTCCCTTCGAGCCAGCTGCCGACTTCCTCGTACACCAGTTTCGCCTTGTTGGAGACCAGCGCCCGGTAAATACCTCCCGGACGGAAACTGCCATCCGGATAGACCGAGTATTCGATGACGATGGCCTTCCGGTCCTTCCCGGGGAGAAGCGAGGTGATCCCCTTGGAGAGCCGGTCCGGGAGCATCGGGAAGGTTACAATCCCAAGGTATACCGAGGTCCCGTTATGGGCAGCATGGCGATCGGTCGGGGAACCCTTATGGATCCGGCTGTCGACATCGGCTATTGCAATCCTCACCAGGATCTCCCCATGGTTTTTCCGCTCGCAGTATTCCAGCTGGTCGAGATCCAGGGAATCGTAGTTATCGATGGAGGACCAGAGAAGCATCGTCAGATCCTGTACGCTATGCCCTTCAGCGGGGAGATCTTCCGCAAGAGCGTTCACTTCCTCGATAACCGGATCCGGAAACCGCGGTTCAAAACCATATTTTTCCATGGCATGCCAGGCTATCGCCCGGAGATCGATTTTTCGGTGTTTTTTCATGCAGATGATAGTGGTTCGTTCTCCCTGATACATAACTCTGAGGATCGGACGGTGCAGGAACCGGCTGCACTTTCGGGTATCCCGAATTTCGGACCATGCCCGTATCGATCCCCGTACAGTCCCCAGCAGGTAAAATTTGTGAGGTTAATGTCCGGAAACCGGTGGTTCTTCAGGGAACCGGGTGATTCCAGGAAATCGGGATAGTAAATTCAGGGTATACCGTGTCCCGGAATCCCTGCGATAAAAAAAGATGCATCAGGATCCGACTGCAGGTGCGACAGGATTTGCGCACTCGTACACGTGCACGATATACCGTGCCGCGAAGATAAGCCAGAAAGGAAGCGTGACGATAAGGACTATCCACCCAAGGGCGGATACTGCCATCTGGATAACCGCAATGATGCAGCCATACACAATACTCATGACCAGGTACACGATGAGCGCCAGGATATAGGTGCCCCAGCCGATCTTTCCGATATGTTCAAGGATGGCACCGAAATTGAACGCTTCACTCATACGGCCCGTTCTCGCAAACCGGACAAGCCCCATCAATTCGAAGATGGCGATGATAATTCCGAGTATGAGAGCAACGATAACACCGAACATAACGGTTACGACCGCATTCGTCATGGCGGTACTCATATAGGGTGCCACCTGTCCGCTCTGCGCGAGCATGGGTCCTTCAGCAGCGATAACGCTGACCATCGGCATAAAGGAGAACAGAATTACAAGCAGGAGGGGTATTGCGTAGATCAGGCAGATCACGAAATATTTCAGTCCGTCGACAAACATGGTCCCCCATTCCTTCAGTTCCGGAGCCGGTTTCTCTCCCCGGTACACACGGACGACATATCCCATCATCAGCGGGAAGATGATGGATGAGATGATGAAGAGGATCCAGTTTTTCCACTTCCCCCAGAGGGCGTCCTTTGCATAATCAAAGGACTCCGATACTGCAGAACCATATTCCATTCCGAATCACCTTGGTTGCTAGAGCTTCGTGGGAGAGATTATAAAAATATGTCAGGATTCCCCGGGAGGATTCCCAGGGATACAGAATTCGGCTGATGCAGTTTGCATTCTGCCAAAGAATACGGAAAAAACTGAAAAGAGGTTTTATTTCGGGGTTACCTTCTCCTTGTACACGACAAAGGTATCGGCTAGCAGGTCATGAAGTCCCTGCTTTTTCTCGGTAAATGCGATCATGAGATACCCGATACAGAAAATCAGGGTTGACAGGATCCTGCCCAGCCAGCGACCGGATGCCCGGGCAAACGAGATCCGGTTCCCTTCCGTATCGGTAACAATAAGTCCCAGGGCCTGCTTTCCCAGCGTTGCCTGCTTGGGGGAACTTTCGAGATACGCATAATAGATCCAGTAGACTACCAGGCCGGAGATCCACCAGATCGCAAGGCCGACCAGTTCCGTTCCCCGGAAACTCGCGGTGTACAGGAGCGTCGGGGAATAAATGGTGGAGAGCGAATCGATGAGTGCTCCAATCACCAGGATACACAGGATAACGAAATTGATGATCAGGAGGATGACGGCATCAATCAGCCATGCGCCGAACCGTATCCAGAAACCGGCATAGGGTTCCTCGGCCGGTTTCGGGGGGGACTTGATCCGTACCCCGCATTTCGGGCAGATCTCTGCATCCTTGAACTGGAGCTCGGCTCCGCATGTCGGACAAAAATTCTGTTCCATACTTTCATTTCTCCGTTGGATATACGAATATTTGACTCTTGCCGGAATTGACCGGTCAGTGCCGGAAGTACCGGACTCCCGTGAAGATCATCGCCATCCCGCGCCGGTTTGCGGCATCAATTACTTCCCTGTCCCGGATCGAACCACCGGGCTGGACGAGTGCGGTTGCACCCGCATCGGCAGCGACTTCCAGCGTATCAGGGAACGGGAGGAATGCATCGGATGCAACCGCGGATCCTTTCAAAGAATCGCACGCCTTGCTGATCGCGATCTTTGCCGAGTCGATCCTGCTCATCTGGCCTGCCCCGATTCCTAAGGTGCGGCGCGAATCAGCAAAGATGATGGTGTTGCTCCTGGTATGTTTGCAGACTTTCCAGGCAAGTTTCAGGGCCCGCAGCTCGTCCGCGGTCGGGTCCCGGTCCGTGATCACTTCCCAGCGCTCCTGGTAGGGAGGCGTGCGCTGGACGAGGACGCCGCCATCGATGGTCCGGATCTCGTCTCCCGCATGGGCCTTGGGAAGCGTGAGGACCCGCATGTTCTCTTTCTTTTTCATGATTTCCCGGGCTGCCTCTGATATTGACGGCCCGGCGATGACTTCAACGAATGTGGAGCAGACTTCCTGTGCGAGCTCCTCCCCAATCTCCCGGTTCAGGACAACGATGGAACCGTACGCGGAATCCGGGTCGACCGCACGTGCCGTGAGATAGGCATCGAGGGGAGTCTCTCCAATAGCGACCCCGCAGGGATTGTTGTGCTTGACGATGACTGCCGCACATTCCTCGAATTCCCTGAGGAGCCCGGTTGCTGCATGGAGATCGAGATAGTTGTTGTACGACATCCGTTTGCCCTGGGTGGGTTCGTCTCCTGCGATTCCGGATTCCCCGTACACCGCTGCCTGCTGGTGCGGGTTCTCTCCGTACCGGAGCATCCGGCCGTTCCGGAACTGGACCGTATATACCGGGGGGAACGGGCTTTCGAGGCCGTAGAGATAATTGCTGATGGCACCATCGTATGCCGCCGTCCGGGCGAACGCCTTCTTTGCGAGCCGGAGGCGATCCTCTTCCGTAAAGCCGGCCCCTTCAAGAGCCTGTATGACAAGGGGATAATCCGCAGGGTCCATGACGACCGCGACGTCCCGGTAGTTCTTCGCTGCCGCCCGGATCATGGCGGGACCGCCCACATCGATATACTCGATCAGCTCGGGGAGCGGCATCTGTTTTCCGGACATCGCCTCAAAGGGGTAGAGATTGACAACGACCAGATCGATGGGAAGGATTCCCTGTTCCTTCATTATCCCGTCATCGGTTCCCCGCCTGCCGAGAAGTCCCCCGTGGATTTTCGGGTGGAGCGTTTTTACCCGCCCATCCATCATCTCGGGAAACCCGGTATATGCTGAAACTTCCGTGAAGGGGATTCCTGCTGCGAAAAGCGCCTTTCCGGTTCCACCGGAACTGAGAATAGAGACGTTTTTTGCGGCAAGGGCCCGTGCCAGATCCAGTATCCCGGTCTTGTCCCAGACCGAGAGAAGTGCCCTCTGCATATCTACACATATATCCCGGATTCAAAAAAAGGTATCACCGGAAGATCCGGGTTTACCGGTCATCATTCCTAATTCCGGATTTTGTCAGTACCGGAATGGGAATAGACCGGAGCCTGCAGCGGATACATCTATCTGAGTTCGGATCCTGACAGGGTCATACTATCCGGGTTTCACCGGTTTCCCGATCCTGCACACAGAATAATTCGTGCAAAATAAACCCGTTTAAGTTCGGCCTGGACATTCCGCTTTCATATTCCGACCCGATCTGCAATCGAGACCCTATCCAGCGAACGTCCGAGGGGGAGTAAAGGAATATTTTATATAGAACTACAATACTATTGATAATAGAACTGCACAAGGGATTCATTATGGAGGAGGAGAAGCAGGACCAGGGCGGAGAGGCCGATCTTTCCGTACACCAGACAGAAGGGCAGCAGTCTGCCATGGCCGATCAGGACGCAAAGAAGGCGTTCGATGAACTGAGGCAGTCCAACGATGCCCTCAACGACCGGTTCCTCCGCCTTGCAGCAGACTTTGACAATTACAAAAAGAGAATCGCAAGGGATGAAGAGAACCAGGTGAAGTTTGCGAATGAACGGATACTCCTGGACATCCTGGAAGTCTTCGATAACATCGAACGGGCCCTCAAGGCGGATGATGCCCATCTCAGGGAAGGGCTGGAAAGCATCGAACAACTCTTCAGGAAAATCCTGGAAAAACAGGGAGTCACCCCCCTGAATGCGCAGGGTGAAAAATTCGACCCCGCGGAGCATGAAGCGATCGCCCTTGTCCCCTCAGATACCGAGGAAGGGACCGTGATCGACGAAGTGACCCGGGGGTATCGTATGCACGGAAAGATCATCAGGCACGCAAAAGTTGCGGTATCAAGAGGAAAATCTGAGGAATAATCATGGCAAGCGAAAAAGTTCTGGGAATTGATCTGGGAACGACCTTCTCCTGCATGGCGATCATGGAAGGTGGAAAACCGGTCGTGATCCCGAATGCCGAAGGCGGACGGACGACTGCATCGGTTGTCGGATTTACAAAAGAGGGCGAGCGGGTTGTAGGGGGCCTTGCGAAACGCCAGGCCGTCACGAACCCCAAGCGGACGATCCAGTCCATCAAGCGGAAGATGGGTACGACCGAGAAGGTCGCAATAGACGACAAGAATTATTCCCCCCAGGAGATCTCCGCAATGGTACTCCAGAAACTCAAGCTGGATGCGGAAGCGTACCTTGGAGAGAAGATCACAAAAGCGGTGGTAACGGTCCCCGCGTACTTCAACGACGCACAGCGGCAGGCAACCAAGGACGCAGGAAAGATTGCGGGCCTCGATGTCCTCCGTATCATCAACGAACCGACCGCATCCGCCCTCGCCTACGGCATCGATAAGGAGACCGAGGCGACGGTCCTCGTCTACGACCTGGGCGGCGGGACGTTCGATGTCTCGATCCTGACCCTGGGCGACGGTGTCTTTGAGGTCAAGGCGACGAGCGGGAACAACCATCTCGGCGGGGACGATTTCGACCAGCGGGTTTCCGATTACCTGGTCGAGGAATTCAGGAAGAAAGAGGGGATCGATCTCCGGAACGACCCGTACGCCATGCAGCGTCTCAGGGACGCATCCGAAAATGCGAAGATCGAGCTCTCCCAGATGCAGAAGACCAACATCAACCTCCCGTACATCACCACCGATTCCAGCGGCCCGAAGTTCCTGAACGTGGACCTGACCAGATCGAAGTTCGAGCAGCTGATCGGGGACCTCGTGGAATCGACCGCAGGGCCGGTCAACCAGGCACTCACGGATGCGAAGCTCAAACCCTCGGACATCGATCATGTACTTCTGGTCGGGGGTTCGACCCGGGTTCCCTGCGTGCAGGATCTCGTGAAGAAACTTCTCGGAAAGGAGCCGGACAAGGGAATCAACCCCGACGAATGCGTGGCTGTCGGTGCGGCAATCCAGGGTGCGGTCCTGACCGGTGAGACCAAGGACATCGTCCTCCTGGATGTCACGCCGCTTACGCTCGGTATCGAGACCCTCGGGGGCATCGCAACGAAGCTGATCGAGCGCAACACCACGATCCCGACCAGGAAGAGCCAGATCTTCTCGACCGCCGCTGACGGCCAGACCAGCGTCGAGATCCATGTTGTCCAGGGTGAGCGTGCGCTTGCAAAGGACAACTTCACGCTCGGCAGGTTCCAGCTGACCGGGATTCCGCCCGCACCGAGAGGCATCCCGCAGATCGAGGTGACGTTCGACATCGATGCAAACGGTATCATCCATGTGTCGGCAAAGGATCTCGGCTCCGGGAACCAGCAGGCGATCACCATCAAGGGCGACCGGAAACTCTCCGAGGACGAGATCAAGCAGATGGTCAATTCCGCAAAGCAGTTCGAGGAAGAGGACAAGAAGAAGCGCGAAGAGATCGAGATCCGGAACATGGCGGACACCGGGATCTTCACCGCGGAAAAACTCCTCAAGGACAACCAGGATAAGATCGAAGCGGACGACAAGACCAAGATCGAGGCCGCAGTAGCTGCCGTGAGAACAGCGCTCGAAGGGACCGACAACGAGGCCATCAAAAAGGAGACCGAGGGCCTGACCGAAGCGGTTTTCTCTGTCACCACCAAGATTTACCAGAAAGTCCAGGCAGAACAGGCAGCAGCGCAACAGGCGCAGCCCGGTGCCGGAGAGGGCGAGGCGACAGCCGGCCCTGATAAGAAGGACGATACGGTAGTCGATGCCGATTTCAAGATGAAGGAATGAGCGTGGGTACTATCGCTCACCCATTTTCTTTTAGCATGGGAATACGGTTACCCGTGAGAGCGGGAGTGTGAAGCCATGGCTGCGGGAAATTACTACGATATCCTGGGAATTCCGAAAAATGCCGATGAGACCGAGATAAAAAAGGCGTACCGCAATCTGGCCCGGAAATACCATCCCGATGTCTGCAAGGAGTCGGGAGCGGAGGAAAAGTTCAAGGAGATCAACGAGGCATACAGCGTCCTTTCCGATTCGCAGAAGCGTTCCCAGTACGACATGATGGGACACGAAACTTTCACGAACGCTTCCAAGGGTTCCTATACCGGCGCAGGAGGATTCGGGGGCGGGGGATTCTCGGCCGACTTCAATGGTTTCGGGGACATCTTCGATTTCTTCGGGGGCGGGGGTTCCCGCAGGTCCGGTCCCCAGCCGGGCGCCGACCTGATCATGCGGATGCAGATCTCGCTGGAAAACGCGGTCTCCGGAATCGACCGGGAGATCGAAGTCAATCACAACGAACCCTGCTCCGCATGCAACGGGACGGGCAGCGAGACCAAGCGCCTCAACACCTGTCCCCAGTGCGGCGGAAGCGGCCAGGTACGGCAGGCGAGCCAGTCGGTATTCGGCCAGTTCATCAGGATGAGCACCTGCCCGCGATGCGAAGGAAGGGGCCGGATCCCGGAGAAGCGGTGCCCGGTGTGCCATGGCAGCGGGAATTCCCGGGTGAGGAGGAAGGTCCAGGTGCACATTCCTGCCGGAATCGATTCGGGAATGCGCCTCCGGCTTGAGGGATACGGGGATGCAGGGGACCCGGGCGCTCCCAACGGGGATCTCTTTATCGAGATCTATGTGCAGCCCCATCCCCGGTTCACCCGGACCGGGGACAACCTCGAAACCATCGTTGAGATCTCGCCCGCCCAGGCGGCTCTCGGATCGGTCGTAGAGATCGAGACCATCGAACAGAAGAAAGCCGAGCTCCGTATCCCGGCCGGCATCCAGTACGGTACCGCTCTCAAGATCCCCGGGGAAGGGGTGAAGAGGCGGGGGAGGCCGGGCGATCTCCTAGTGCGGGTCAAGATCGTCATCCCGAAAAAGATCTCAGCGGAAGAAAAGGAGCTCTATGAAAAACTCCTCGAATTTTCAGGTTCCGATGAGAAGAAAGGGTTTTTCGATAATATCATGGGCAAGAAAAATACCGGAAAGAAAAAGGGGAAATAACCCGGTCCCCGGTTTTTTCGGTCTTCTTTTCCGCAATTTTCCGGCCAAGTCAATACGGCTTCATCTCTTCGGTTTTCACAGATTTTTTCCCTGGAATCGATTTTCGCCCCATCCGGTTCCGAATCCTAATCATCTTCCGTGCGGAACTAGTATGGCGCATGAAACTCCTCTTCCTCCTTTCCGGCGAACACCCGGACCTTCCCTGGCGCGAGCTCGAGTGTGCCTGCACGGTCACGGACCGGAGAAAACAGGTTGCCGTGGGGGAATGCGACACGCTTTCCGGAACAGAGCGCCTTGCACTTACCCATCTTGTCATGGAATACCTGGGTGAATGCGGGCCGTCCCGGGACGACGTAGAGGATCTCCTGATATCCCTTTCCCTTGAATCAGACCGGCCGTTTGCAGGCAGGGTGAAAAAAGTCGAAGGCTGCGGGATTGCAACGTCCGCAACCGAACTTGAGCGCCTGACAGGATCCTGCATCCGGGGGCCGGTCTCCCTCCGGGATCCGGAGGAAGAGTTCCGGCTCATCTGCTCTGAAGACCGGTGCTACTTCGGACGCGTTATCAGGAAGATCGACCGGGGGGCATACAACGACCGGCGTCCCGGGGATCGCCCCTTTTTCCACCCGGGCGTCATGATGCCCCGCACTGCTCGGGCTCTCGTCAATCTCTCGCTGGTCATGCCGGGCGAAACCCTGCTCGACCCCTTCTGCGGGACCGGGGGGATCCTGATTGAAGGGGAACTCCTGGGCACGCGGACTATCGGGATGGACATGGACCGGTTCATGATCTGGGGATGCAGGAAAAATACCGGGTCCTCGGATCTCGTGCGGGCGGATGCCATCCGGCTGCCGATCCGATCCGGTTCTATCGATGCCGTCGTGACCGATCTGCCGTACGGCCAGTCGGTCTCGATACGGGCGGAGACCATGGAGCACCTCTATACCCATGCCCTTGCTGAAATGCACCGGGTCCTCAGACCGGACAGGCGTGCGGTTGTCGTCACCCACCGGGATATCAGCGCGACAGCGGGACAGTTTTTCACGGTTCTCCAGAGGCACGACCAGCGGGTTCACAAGAGCCTGACCCGGCGGATCCTTGTCCTCGGAAAATCCGGATAAAACGGATTCTGCGATCTCCCGGATAACCGGGCACCGGTAAATTCCTTTCCGGGAACAGGATTCCTCCGTACATGCAGATATGCAGGGCAGGGGAATTCCGAAAAACAGTCTCCGGGATACGGACCCGGACACAAGAATATTTTGGGGATTTAATCGATCTTGCGTTTTCCCATCGATTCGATATACATGATCTCTTTTCCGATCTCGAACGATCCTGCTTTCTCGGGCGGAATCTCGATCTCGAAGTTCGTGTATTCTTTCATATCCATTAACTGGGCGGTTGACCCGGCAATGGAGATGACCTGGCCGCTCTTGCGCTCTACGATAGGAGCATAGGTCTTTGCTGAAACCGGGGATACAATCGAGCGTTTCACACCATCAAAGATTCCGACGGCGTCGATACGGGCCTTGGCAGCACCGTGTTTCCCGGGTTTTGATGTAGCGATTCCCAGAATCTTGCAGGGTTCGTCATCAATTACGATATAGCGGCCTTCTTTCAGTTTTCCGATTTCGGTCTGCTCCTTCATAGATTCACACCACAATAAACGCAGTAGTATTTTATCACTATCCGATTACATAAATACAACGCAGAAAACCGGTTGGATCGCTGATATATGGAGTTTCTGGATTCCTGTAATGAGATAGCGCGGGACGTGAAGGACGCAATCCGCGGTCTGGTCGGGACTCCGGAAGGCGGGGACTTCATCAAGATGGGTGCCGACGGCACCCCGACAAAACGGATCGACCAGGTTGCCGAGGACTGCGTTGTCGCATACCTGCAGGAAAAACCGCTCTGCACCACGCTCATCAGCGAAGAACTGGGACGGGCAGCGTTCTGCGGGGACGAGGGGACCATCTTTCTCGATCCGATAGACGGCACGTTCAATGCGGTTGCCGGGATCCCGTTCTATGCCATCTCGATTGCATATGCAAAAGGCGGTGTCGTGCAGAAGGCATATGTCGAAAACCTCGCGACCTGCGACATATTTACCGCAATCCGGGGTAAGGGTGCCTGGCTGAACGGTCACGGGATCCAGGTCTCCGGGATATCCCGCCTGAGCGAGAGTGCGATGAGCGTGTACGGACGGAAGTTCGATCCTGCCCGGGTCCTCCAGATCCAGCAGAAGATCCGGAGGTTCCGGCTCCTTGGTGCGTCAGCGCTCGAACTCAGCTTCATCGGGGGAGGCATGACCGATGGTTTCATCGATCTCCGGGGGACCCTCCGGGTTACGGATGCCGCAGCAGGAATGCTCATCTGCACGGAAGCCGGGGGGAAAGTGACCGACCTGAACGGGGCACCCTTTATCTTCCCTGACGAAGTAACCATAGGGAAATGCCTGGTCGCGACCAATGGCACGCTCCACGGCAAAGTGATCGAATATCTCAGGTGAAGGAACGCGACCCATGAAAATATCCGTGATCTCCCGGATCGATGATCCGAAGGCGCTTCGGTATGCGGAAGAGCTGGTGCGGGCCCTGGGTTCGCAGGGGATACGGGCAGGTTTTGATCCCGATACCGCTGAAGCCCTGCCTGAGGGGAAAGTCCCCCTGCTGGAACCCGATGAAGCTGATGTGGTTGCAGTGATCGGGGGGGACGGGACGATTCTCCGGACGATCCAGAGACTGAAACCGCAGGTTCCGCTCGTGGGAATAAACTGGGGCGAAGTGGGTTTCCTCGCAGACCTGGAACAGGATACTGCCTTTACGTTCCTCTCAGGCCTGACCACGAAACCCCCGGTCGAATCCCGGATGCGCCTTGAGTTCTGTCTCGAAGGGGAGTCGCTCGGGCAGTGCCTGAACGAGGCCGTGATCGTGACGAGCAGGCCTGCCAAGATGCTCAGGTTTGCAATCTCAATCGACGGCGCCCTGACTGAACGCTTCCGTGCGGACGGCCTGATCATGAGCACGCCGACCGGATCCACGGCATATGCCATGAGCGCCGGGGGACCCATCGTGGATCCGAAGATTGAGGGTTTCCTCCTAGTCCCGCTTGCACCGTACCTCCTTTCCTCGCGGCCCCATTTCATCTCAAGCGAACGGAAACTGGAGATAGGCCTGGAGAGCGCAAAGCCTGCCCATCTCGTTCTCGATGGGCAGGAGAGCATCGATCTCGGCAGTGCATGCACGCTGCAGGTCCGCCGCTCTTCCCGTCCTGCGCTTCTTGTCGATGTCGGCAGCAATTTCTTCGGGAAAGTCGAGAAGAAACTGAGGAAACTGTAACTCCCGGCAATATTTTTCTTAAGAGACTCGCGAAAGGAAGAGGCGTTCAGCCACGAATCCATTCGGACCCGTCACGGGTTTTGAAAGGAAACTCCGGGAACACGCAGGAAAACCGAACAGAATCATCTGGACAATCAGTGAGGATCGGGTTGATTGCATTTTTCCCGATCTGATTACGGGACGGATATGCCTGGACGACATACCTGCATTTCCGGGACCGGGAAGAACCGCAGTTTCTCATAGGTAAGAATTTTCCTTGGGACAGTATCGGTATAGGAAGAGAAATCCAGGGAATATCCACACTCAGGTCAGTCATTTTTTATCCATATTTCAGAAAGTGGCATAATCTGTTAACAATTTGTAAAATAATTTTTAATTTTATCCGATAAAAAATAAGAATATTAAAATACGGTTATTGCTCTGTAATTTATATGAGTCTGTACGGTGCTGATGACTCGGGACTCACGGGTCTTGAATCCGCAATTGTTCTGATCGCCTTCGTTGTTGTTGCTGCGGTGTTCGGGTACATGGTGATTCATTCCGGTATCCTTGTGACGCAGAAAAGCGGCCAGGTGATCCAGGCAGGATTACAGCAGTCTGAGGGTACGGTCGAACTGGGCGGAACGATCGTCGCCCAGGTGGATCCTCTGGGCACCCAAATAGGTGCGATTGACCTGTACCTGGAGAACCGGTATGCCGCGGAGGGAGTAAACGTTGACCGGATTTCCTATACCCTGGCAACATCGGATACCATTACGGTCCTGCATCCGGGGAACGTTACCACCACGTTCCTGGAATCCGGGAACGGGGATCGGGCCCTGGACCGGGGCGAACTTGCCAAGGTAACCCTGAAAACACTTTGGTGTTCCCTGACCGCGGGAAAAAAGGTCACGATTACGGTCCAGCCATCGGATGGAAATACCCTTGTTATTGAGAGAACCCTTCCCGCATCCCTGGCCGCAAACAAACACTACGAGCTGATTTCCTGACAGGGATGATCATGAGACACGATTCTGCATTCACCGGAATGGAAGCTGCCATCGTCCTGATAGCATTCATCGTTGTCGCCTCGCTATTTTCCTACCTTGTACTTGGTTCCGGGATTCATGCAACGCAGGCGACGGAGGATACCATCCGTACCGGTACGGAAAATGCCGGCACCATGCTCTATGTGTCGGGGAACGTGAAAGGCGTCCGGACGCAGCTCACGAACCCCGATACGCTGCGATCGATCCTCATCCCCATCCGATCCACCGGGAGCGGGAAGGGGGTCGATATCAGCAGCCTGCGGATCCGGGTGATCTCCGAGAACAACCTTGAGGAACTGAACCGGAACCAGACCTATATGAACGTCCTTCCGAAATCCGGACGATGGAGCGTACAGAGTGCGCTGAACAGCGATGGCGATTCGGTGCTGGAAGAAGGGGAAGAGTTCCTGATCAATGCAACACTCATCTATAGCGGGGATATGGTTCCGTATCGCACGGTCACGATAGAATTGAAACCGGTCGATAAAGCCATTCTCCGTGTCAGCAAGACCATCCCTCCCGCGCTCTATCCGCTGACGACTCTGGAATGAGCGGAAGGAAACATGGTATTCCTGGAGCAATCAGGAAAGCAGGCCGGAACCAATCTGACCCGGATTGACCATAAATGAGATTCGAAGCAAGAGGGTCTTACATCAGGATGAAAAAGGGGTTCACTACGGGGTATACCCGGTCGGATATTATGAGGCCATACTTCGTGCGGGTTCGCGTGGCCCCACCACCAGCACTCCAACAGGGAGATGGCCCGGGTCTCATTGTGTGGGGATGAACCGGGAGAAAAGGCATGGTACCGGCAATGATTTCGTTCCACAATTATGTGTGGCCGGTCTCCGGTACCGGGCAATAGAGCCCGAAATGTCTCCATGCATCAGAAAAAGGATTGCGGGGCCGGTCACACCGACACTTTCCGGAACAGGTATGCCCCGATCGCTGCCATCGCGGCTGCAAATCCAGCGATCACGACCCCACAGAGAACCGGATTGATCTGGGAGGTCCCGGTCAGGCCGTACCTGATCCCCTCGACCCCGTACGTCATCGGATCGAACAGTGTTACCGATGAAAGCCAGCCGGGCAGCGAGCTGATGGGGAAGAATGCGCCCGAGAGGCCAAAGAGCGGAAAGATCAGGAAATTCATCAGGAGCTGGAAGCCGGTCATGTCCTCCATTCTGGATGCAATCGCAATCCCGAATGCCGTAAAGGCAATGCCGATTACGACCATGAAGGCAAACGCAATAACAAACCCTGCCGGGCCTACGATGTTCAGGCCGAGCAGCACGGCAAGCACCAGGAGGATAATTCCCTGGATACAGGCCGTTGTTGCCCCCCCGGCAGTCTGGCCGAGCATGATCTCAAGCCGTGACAATGGCGCAACAAGCGTCTCCTTGAGAAACCCGAACTGCTTGTCCCAGATGATCTGGACGCCGGCAAAGATCGAAGTGAAGAGCACGCTCATCGCGACCATGCCGGGCATTAAAAACGTGCTGTAATTCTGCCCGAGAGAACCCATGTTAACGATGGAATTGAGTCCGAAACCCAGGAACAGGAGCAAAAAGAGCGGCATTGCTATGCTGCCGATAATCCTGCTCTTCGAGCGGAGATAGCGTTTCATGCTCCGCAGCCAGATGGTGTAAACGATCTCCATACTCAGTGCCTCATCATTTTTAACTGGCTCCGCAGCGCGGCTTTCGCATCCGGTTCCTCTTCGCGGATCGATTTTCCCGTGTACGAAAGGAAGACATCTTCGAGGGTCGGCTTATGGACCGAGATCATATCGATCGGGATCTTCTCCCCGTTGAGCCGGGTCACGATCTCACTGAGATGCTGCTCTGCGTGGTGCAGGCTGATGATCACGTCGTCTCCCCTGTTCTCGATCCGGTTGATCCAGGGGGCGGAAAGGGCCGGCCCTATCCGTGCCGGTTCGGCCGAACGGATCGTGACAAGGTCACCGCCGAGCGAGTCCTTGAGCCGCGCCGGGGTATCGAGCGCTATGATCTTCCCATGGTCGATGATCGCTATACGGTCGCAGAGCCGGTCGGCTTCCTCCATGTAGTGGGTGGTGAGAATGATCGTGATGTTCTTCTCTTTTGCCAGGGTCTCGATGTACTCCCAAAGCAGGTTCCGGGTCTGCGGGTCGAGGCCGATGGTCGGTTCATCGAGGAAGAGGACCTGGGGGTGGTGGAGAAGGCCCCGGGCAATCTCCAGGCGCCGGCGCATCCCGCCGGAGAAGGTCTTGACGATATCGTTTCTCCGGTCATAGAGCTCCACGAGTCTGAGCAGCTCTTCGGTGCGCTGCCCGCGGATCTCTTTTGGGATCCGGTAGAGCCGGCCGTGGAAGTCCATGTTCTCCCACGCTGTCAGTTCCTCGTCCAGGCTCTGGTCCTGGAATACGATGCCAATCGCCTTTCGCACGCCGTCCTGGTCCTTTTGGATATCGATCCCCGTGATCTCGGCCGATCCGGACGAAGGTTCGAGCATGGTCGCAAGCATGGAGAGCGTTGTTGTCTTTCCCGCTCCGTTCGGGCCGAGAAGGCCGAAGATCTCGCCCTGCCCGATCGTGAAACTGATCCGGTCCACAGCGGTGAGGGTGGAAAATGTCTTTGTCAGGTCCCGGACCTGCACGGCTGTCGTCATGTTATTTCACCTTCCGTAACTCGTCCCGGCAGCGCTGGAGGATCGTAAGTGCCTCCGCTTTTTTTCCTTCCGGCATTTCATCAAGGAGTGTCTTTATCTCAAAGAGCAGGCGCATCTCCGGGCCGATGGAATTCCCGAATATATCGGTCATCACCCGGCTGAAATGCGCCATCTTTTTGTGGTGCTCCCTGCCGTGGGCACGGATGCGTTTGAGCGTATCCTTCCCCTGAGGTGTAAGGGTATAGACGGCCCGGGCCCGGGCGCCCGTCATCTCATGAGCAGGATCAATCAGTCCCTCTTCTTCGAGCTGGTGGAGCAGGGGATAGAGCGTGCCCTTGCTTGGCACCCATTTCCCCTCGGTAAGCTCCCCGAGCTCCTTGAGGATGTCGTACCCGGATTTTTCCCCTTTGGAAAGCGAATGGATAACGTATAGGGCAAGGAGGCTCCGGGTCCGCTCTTTTTTATGGTTAGCAAACTGGAACAGGCTGGTCATAGATAGTTCGGTTCCGATATAGTTCGATTTCGGACTATTATGATGTAGCGAGAGGAGAGATAAACATTCCGGATCGGGAGGGTGTGCTGTCAGGTCCACCTGAACCGATGCAGTGCTGGCAGAATCCGGAATTAATGAGCGCCAAAAACGAGCTGTCCGGTTTGTGAAAGAAAAAGGCAGTATCAATAATTCCGAGTATCAGGTTCTCGTAGATGCGTCCATGCGTAATGCTACCCGGAATCTAAAAGATCTTGCAGATAAAGGGATCTTTGTGAAGAGGGGCATTCATGGAAAAGGGGTTCATTATGTTCTGAGTAAAAGCGCCGGAAAAGCGCCAATAACGCCACGTTTATTCCCTTTCTGACCTGAAAGGGTCTATAGATCCCGACTGCATAGGTTTTCCACCCACTGTTTCACCGTAAGAAAGAAACTGTTGGGACCTGCGGGTTTTCTAATCCCCTCGAATTCGAGGGAATTATAATCCGGGGTGTTAATTGTTGACGAAATTTGAAATCCCACAATATATCCCGAACGGATAATTCTCATTGACAGGTTAAAAAGGACAGACAGAACTTGTTCATGCTGTTTCTCTGCTACAACAGATAAGATAGTGGGCAACCTATGCCATACCCGGGCGAAGATCCTAATGAGAGTTTCATCCCCGAGAATCCAGCCTGAAATTTTGGAAAGTTGATGTCTCATTTGTCCGATTAATGTCCTGGTGATGTCTCAATTGTCCGGGAGATCCCCGGGGTTCCCACAATCATGAGACCGGTTTCGCTGGATAAGAAAACGCTCCCGGATCCCATCCCAACCCACCCCCTTTATATACTCAATTTCTCCGTCGGTACAGGCCAGCCCCGCCACGGGGTCTTCCGGGCCCGATCTCAGGCTCAGACAGGGAAACTATCGATCCCAAAACCGGGGAGCCGTAAAACGCCGCTATTTTGCAGCTGGAAAATCCTTCAATTCTACGCCGGATTGCCCTAAATCCGCTGTATAATCGGGGAAATTTTGGCGTGTAAAATACATCAGCTCCCGTAGGGGGTCCGGGCAGGGTACTGGAGGTAATCCGGGGCTGAATTGAGTCCGGATTGACTTGAGGGGAGATGGGGTTGGGATGGGGGGTGAAATGAGGGGGGTTTGGGAGGGCCCACTTCGGAAAATCTAGTTAAAAAATTCAGGGAGTATTCCCGGGTTTATAAAGTTTACAAAAATCTGTTGTCGGAATATTTCCGAAAATCTTCCGGTCCGGAAAATTTTTGAATGGTGCTCCGGTTTTTCATGCACAGCAAACATATTCATGTAATTTTTCAGCAGGCGTTTACCGATGCCGCAGTTCCCGGATTGGGATAAGCCTCGAAAATGTGCTGATAAACAATTTCACATTTGCCGAGATAGATATTTTTCGAATAGGTCTCAGGGAGATGATCTAATATTTCCTCAATGCAAAGCCGGACTGAAGCCCGCGTCTGTTGCCGCTTCCTCCAGTCAAGGACAAGTTTTTCCTGTTTCAGTGTCTCCAGAAGATCCTTTGCCACTTTTTTTACCTGATCTTCCTCACGCTTTGAGAGTTTCATTTCAGGTTTTGTCAAAAGATCAAAAATCGTGAGCTCTTCTTCCGAGAGGTTTTCTTTAATTGCCCGTTTCTCCTCTTCCTGAAGATCCCTCGCAAATGCAACGAGTCGTCTGAAGAACTCTTCCGTGTTCAGGCTGCCGGAATTGTATTCATCAATCATTTGCTGTAATTTTTCAAGGAAATTGATCCGGGTCCGGTTGAGGGAAACGAGATCCCGGACCTTGCGTTCGACAATTCCCCGAAGTCGTTCTGCCTCTGTCCGTGTCCGGTTTCGCTCTATTTTCTCCCGGAGGACGTCAAGATTGAGTTGTCCCAAATCAAGGATTGCCGGAGTCCTGATGACATACCCCTCCGTCGATATTGAACGATCAAGGAGCTGTTCAATGGAATCCATGATCCGGGAGATATCTGCCGGGGGCGTCAGGGACCGGATTTTCAACGAAAGAATGAGATATAACGTGCAGATCGGCAGGAATTCATTGATAGCAGGATCCGGCTTGATCGCTTTGAAAAGGCGGCTCATATTTCCGGAAAGGGTGAGATATTTTTGCTTGGATTCATCATTTACGAGAATTGCGTCAACAGCATCGTCCAGCAACCTGATTTTTTCCAGGTTTTTTGCTTTCAGGATATCGTCAATGGGGATGTTGTTCAGCCCGCAGAATGCTCTCAGGTCATCGAGGACCATCCGAAGGAGTTTGACCAGGTTCTCCTTTTCCTGAACGGGCATGACATCTCGGCTGTCCCGACCGGGGGCATATATCGCAAGAGCTTTCTGCAGATCCTTGAAAACCCCGTAATAATCTACGATGAGACCGTTGTTTTTCTCTCCGAAGACCCGGTTTGCCCGGGCGATGGTCTGCATGAGGGTATGGTTCTTCATCGGTTTATCGAGATAAATGGTTGAGCAGGCCGGGGCATCGAACCCGGTAAGCCACATCGCACAGACAAAGGCAATCCGCAGGGGGTCCTTCGGATCTTTGAATTTCGAGGCCAGATCTTCATGTACCATCCGTGAACGGTGAGGAACGATATCCACGCCTTCCTTTTTCATTTCCTCAATCTCGTTCTGCGACTGAGAGACGACGACCGCGCAATCCGTATGTTCCATGTACGCAATCTTCTCGTCCAGAAACCGGAGATCTTCCCCGGCAGCCCGGATCCGTTGCTGTTTCAGGCCGGCAAGATACCCGTCCCAGTATTTTCTGACCTTATCGTACATCTTCACGGCAGTCGCTTTGTCAATGGAGACTACCATTGCTTTCCCCGGGAATCCGCGACCCATGAAGTGGGAAACAATATCCTTCGCTATCCGCTCCAGGCGATCGTTCCGGGTGATGAGGTGATATTCCCGGGCAAATTCCCTTTCCAGTTTCTGTTCCTGTTCCGGATTGAGGTCAGCATCTTCGAGGAGGTTCTCCATATCTGCGTTCAGGTTCGCGTTCGTCAGCTGGATCTCTGGTATCCGGTTCTCGTAATACAGGGGGACTGTTGCCCCGTCTTCCGTGGATTGCCGGTATGTGTAAACGCTGACGTAATCCCCAAAAACGTCCCGGGTTTTCTCTTCGGTCTGGATCAGGGGAGTTCCGGTGAAGGCGATGAACGCGGCGTTGGGAAGGGCAGATCGCATATTCAGGGCGAAAGTATCGTACTGGGTCCGGTGTGCCTCGTCTGCAATAACGATAATATCGGACCGGTTGGTGAGTTTCGGGTATGCGATCCCTTTCCCGGTCCGGAACTTCTGGATGAGCGTAAAAATAAACCGGTGATCTTCGGTCAGGAGTCTCTGAAGGTCTTCCCCGCTCTCTGCCCGTGCATGGTTTTCCCGGATGACTCCCGAATAGGCAAAGTTATCATAAATCTGGTCGTCGAGTTCATCCCGGTCTGTGACAATAACGAATGTCCAGTTCCCGGAAATTTTCCGGAGGATTTTCCGGGAGAAGAAGATCATCGAGAAACTTTTCCCGCTACCCTGGGTGTGCCAGAAGACACCGAGCCTGCGGTCTGACTGACCCGACCGGAATGCTTCAACCGCATTGTTCACCCCGAGATACTGGTGATTTTTTGCCAGGATCTTGATTGTCCCCTCTTTCGATTCAAAGAACAGGATGAAATTTTCCACGATATCCAGGAATTTTTCCCGGTCACAGGTTCCCCGGACCAGGGTTTCCACCGAGACAATCCCGGTCTCCCCTTCACTATTGATGCGTTTCCAGGCGCTGAAGTGGTCGCAATCCGATGTGACTGTCCCAATGGCGCTTTTGCTGCCGTTTGAGAGTATGATGACGGCATTGTACTGGAAGATCTGCGGAATTGAGGTTTTGTAATCCCGGATATTATCCTCGTACGCCTTTTTGAGATTTTTATGCGAGGCCTTGTTTTCCATCACGATAAGCGGGATCCCGTTGACGAACCCGACGAGGTCGCACCGCCGTTTGTACAGATCGCCCGTTACCCAGAACTGCGATGCCAGGAAAAACCGGTTCGTATCAGGATTCTGCCAGTCGATGACCCGCACCGTATCGAGGAGAGTCTCCCCCTGCGGATTTTTCCAGGCTACCCTGATGCCGTCTTTGAGAAAAAGGTAAATTTCCCGGTTGGCATGGACTGGACTCATTGTCCTCCGGTCCCGGACCAGTTCCGCAACGGCCTGATCGATTGCTTCATCGGGGAGCGAGGGATTGAGTTTTTCCAGCACGGGCCGGAGTTGTCTCACGAGGACAACTTCTTCAGGCGTTTCCCTGCCCAGGGAACCCCCGCCCGGCAGAAATGTTTCGGCATAACAGTTTGCGGTTTCCCAGTGCAGTTCCGAAAAAAGGGCGATAGTCGGCTGTTCGACAAGGGTATCTTCGGAATATTCATTCGGCATGGTATCGGGTCGCTGGGATGGGGATCGAAAGTCCGGTGTACTCTCTTATAAAAAGGATTTAGGTGATTGTACAAATAAGGGTATGGTTATAAATCTGCGGGAATTTCTATGTCAAGGTTGGTTACGTCCAGTTCCCCGCTGATCAGTTTCGGCAGCAGGAGATCCCGGGTGCGGCGAAGGTGGGTGTTCTTCTTTGAAAGCGAAAAGACCACTTGGAATATCGGCTTGATAATTTTCTCAAATGCAATCAAGGTGCTCCTTTCGGGATGAGCGATGAAATATTTCTCAAAACATTTTTCCTGAACTCGTTGTCGACCCGTCGCGCCAGACATACTTTTAATTGCATTATCGCGAAAAGAATCAGTTCTTGATAATAAGTAAACAAATTCAGGGGTTAGCGTTTTAGAACGGAGGACAATAAATTCGGTGGAGCCAAAACCGATATCTTCCTTTGTTGGGAGAAATTGAACAAATACGGTCTTCCCATTTTCTAGACAGGGTGTAATTCTGGCAAATAGTGTATCCCCATTCTGAAATTTCGATCCACTGTTTCCTTCGCGATATTCAATAGTTTGTACATTCATTGTGTTCTCTGAAAGACACCCCATGGAGAGAAAGGGTTTAATGCCATCTTTTGGAAGACGGATTTTGGGATTGATTGTTACAGCGTCAGTAACTTGTATAACTACCCACCCTTCCGGCACCGGCCCCAGTTCCGACTCCACCATATCGACGCCCTCATGCCCGGGGAAGCGGAAGTTGACAAACCACTCGCGGTAGATTGCCTGCGCCATCTCTTCGAGAATTTTGATGCGGCGGGTGTTGTTTTCAATGAGGTCATCGTATGCGGAGAGGATGGCGGCGATTTTTTGTTGGGTGGGGAGAGGGTAATAGGGAATTCGCACTTTCAAGAGTTCACTTTGTTTGATTCCAAGAACTGTCGTCCCGGTACCCCTCGATTTAAGTTCGGCTTGAACAAAATCCGATTTAAATGTTTGAAAATAATACCCCTGATCGATGAGATCCGATTTGCCTCTCAGGAGAATTACTCTCTGAGCGAGTGCAACTTTTTCTGGAGTTCGTAATTGAGCGACTTCACCAAGAGGTGCTTCCGTTGTAACGAGAATGTCCCCTTGTTTAGGCAAACCCCTTCGCATCCATGACTCATAATTTTCTTCGGCAATAAATTCGTAATTGCCCTCCTGAATGAAACCATCCTTGATTACTTTTGCTGTGATTAATTTCACGCCATCCTGTGTTTTTTCTGGAGTTTTTCCTCTATAGTCAATGAGGGTATCTGTCAAATCTTCTATGGTTTTGGTTTCAAATGATGGCAATCAAATCCCTTCAACAAAAATTTATTTTATTTCTTCGATGGTTTACTCCGGACTCAATACACTATTCTCCTGTCTTCCTTGCCGCGATCCTCTCCCGTGCTATCGCCACGGCAGCCTTGAGTTTCTGCTCCAGCACTTCCCGGGGCGGGAGTTCAGTCAGGTACTCTGCGACACGGATACTGCTCGCTTCGAGTTCAAGGAGCTCGACATGCCCGACCGAAGATCCTGCACAGAGGACAAGCCCGATAGGAGCATCTTCACCCTGCTGACGATCGTACTTGTCCAGCCAGCGCAGGTACAACTCCATCTGCCCTTTGTCAGCGGCCTTGAACTTCCCCAGTTTGAGATCGATTGCAACAAGCCTGCGGAGTTTCCGGTGATAGAAGAGCAGATCGATATAGTAGTCCTCGCCGTCAACCGTGATCCTCTTTTGCCGTGCAACAAACGAGAAATCAGTGCCCAGTTCAAGAATGAACCGCTCCAGATCACGAAGGATGGAATTTTCCAGGTCTTTTTCCGAGTAGGTATCGGAAAGTCCGAGGAAATCAAGGAAATATGGGCTCCTGAAGACAAGATCCGGGGTCATTTTGTCTTCATCACGAAGGGCTGCCAGTTCCTTGAGGGCCAGCTCTTCCGGTTTCTTCGAAAGAGCGGTACGTTCAAATAACATTCCCTGAATCTTTGCCTGCAGGCTCCGGACACTCCATCGTTCAAGCCGGCACATTTCTGTGTAGAATTCCCGGGCAAGTGGATCGTCGATATAGAGAATACTTCTGAAATGCGACCAGCTCAATTGTCTACACAGTGTGTAGACTATCTTCCGGTCGGGAAAGGCTTCTGCAAAACGGATCATATGGAACAGGTTTGCTTTGGTAAATCCCGTCCCATATTGGAAGGTCAGCTGATCTGATAATCCGGTGACTACCTGCTTTCCGTACGCCGCACGCTTTTCCCTGAGGATCTCTTTCCTGATACGCTCCCCGACATCCCAGTAGAGCAGCACCATTTCTGCATTTACGCCAACAGCAACCCTGACCCGTGCTGAATCAATGAGAGACCGGAGCTCACCCAGTAATGCTGGAGGAATGGGAGAGGGTTCGATATCCTGTGTTTCCTGAGATATGACATCACCGGTATTTTTCGTCAGTTTCTTTCCCGTCTTCTTCATCAGGCAATCACCATTTTATTTCCCTGACTTTGATCGGTACCAGAATTCTGCACTCACTGAGTGCAGAATTGTCTACCCTCTGTGTAGAAAATCGTCCCACAACTAGTGGGACAATTCCCCTGACCCGGTCTGGGTTATGTCCCCTCAAGGATCTTCCCCACATTCTCACGGATCCGCTCTTCCAGCACGTGGGCCTCTGAATTGAGCTGTTCCAGTTCTTCATTGAGAGACTCCAGCCGTTCATGGAAATCCCCGTCATCCTCAACCCGGGCAGCGACACCCACATACCGCCCGGGGTTCAGGCTCCAGCCCTGCGCTTCGATATCCGCGATGGTCGCAACCCTGCAGAGCCCGGCAATATCCTGGTAGGCTCCCTCTCCGAATGTCTCCTGCATGTGGGGGGCACTGCCGCACAGGGATTCCGGTGCAGCCCCGCGATACAACCGGACGATGTTGGCAATAAACTCGATCTGCCAGGGCTCAAAATCCCGGTGTGCCCGGTCCAGCTGCCGGAAGATATTCCGGGCATCGATGAAGAGCACGGTATCCTTCCGTCCGGTCTCCGGTTTCGCATGGTCGAAAAACCAGAGCGTGCAGGGCAGCGTAACCGTATAGAAGAAGTTCGGGCCGATACTGATCATCACATCGACAGATCCGGACTCTATCAGTTTCTTCCGGATCGCAAGTTCGGCTCCCCGGGCGTCCGCAGCCGAGTTTGCCATGACAAAGCCTGCACGCCCGTGATCGTTCAGGGCATGATTGAACTGCTGGATCCAGAGATAGTTTGCGTTATCGGTCGAAGGCATCCCGAGAGAGAAACGCCTGTCCTCCCGGATTCGTTCCTTGTCAACGCCGGAGACATTGAACGGCGGATTGGCCATCACGAAATCGAACCTGCCGAAACTTCCGTGGGGATCCTCGTAGTAACTGTTGTTCTCCCGGATGTCACCTGACAGGCCATGCACAGCGAGATTCATCTTGCAGAGACGGATCGTCTCAGCCACCCGCTCTGCGCCGTACATGGAGATCTCATACGAGGGGGTCTTCCTGTGCATCTCAACGAACCGGGCGCTCTGGACGAACATACCGCCCGACCCGCAGGCAGGATCGAAAATGAGACCATGATACGGTTCAATAACTTCGACAATGAGCCGGACCAGGCTTGTGGGCGTAAAGAACACCCCACCCTTCTGCCCCTCCTTCATCGCGAACTTGCCGATGAAATATTCATAGATTTTTCCAAACGCATCTCCCTCAATATCATTGGGGATTGAAGAGAGAACGCGAAGGAGTTCAGAGAGGGTTGCATTATCGATCTTCTGGTAATTCTTGGGAAGAACGTCTTTTAAATCCTCGTTCTCTGCCTCAATTGCTTTCATCGCATCGTTGATGGCTTTCCCGATATCTTCACCTTCGGGAAGTCGCTGGAGATACGAGAAGCGGGCGGTTTCAGGAATGAAGAGCCCGATCCGCGACTGAAAATCTATTTTTGAGGGGGACCTCCGGCGCGAAGTGGTATATTTTGCAGAGACCTCGGCAACGACCTTCCCGAATTTGAAATCCGCGTACTTGAGAAAGATGAGACCAAGGACCGGCACGGAATACTCCGATGGTTTGAGGCTCGAATTGGCCCAGAGCTGATCGGCTGCAGCCCAGAGCCGGTTCTCAATATGGTTGTTCATCGGGGTCATGGGTAGTCACAGAGAATGGCGAAAGAATGTTACAGGTCAGATACGACGGGGTGTGAAATATACCTAATGAAAAGTTTTTAGCTGATTTAACAGGTGGAACACAAGATTCCCGAAATTCTCATGGAATGAAACAATGATTCCGGAAAATGGAAAATTCAGACCCCCTATCGGGAAAATCCTGTACCCCCATAATGCGAGGGGTGGGAGTTGAACCCACGAATCCCTGCGGAACGGGATCTTAAGTCCCGCCGAGTTGGCCACTTTCGTACCCTCGCAGGCGTGTGCGACACCGGAAATCGGATCTGCCCGGTTCCTGTACGCTCTCTATACTAGGAAGGGCCGGTTCATAAAGCATCGGCCCCAAGGAGAGTAATCGCAGTCACAGAATAAACGGTTGTCCTGATTGGCATTCTTCCCATAATCGGCATTATTCCTTATTGCCCGATGCTGATGCAGTGTTGGCGGAGGAAGTCCGGATCATTATTCTTCCCGGAATCAGCGATATTCTCCCGATCTCACAGCGGGCAGACCCGAAGGCACATCCCGCAGCGCAGGCCGCCGAGCGTCGAGAACATGTAGTCCCGGCAGAGCTCCGGCCGGATGGTTCCATCAGCCGCAAGCGCTTTCACCGGGCAGACATCCACGCATTTCGTGCAGCTCCCGCATTCGGGCCGGACGAGATCTCTTTCTTGAGGCCGGTCCGCTGCGAGCGGTGCATTCGTAAGGACTGCGGTCATCCTGACCCGGGGGCCGAACTCATCGGACACAAAGAGCTGGTTGAGCCCGTACGAACCGAGCCCCGCAAGGACCGCCGCATACTTCAGGGAGAGATCGGCTTTGAGGGTATTCCGGTCTGCATACCAGGTCCCGAACTCGCTTCCCTCGGTCGGTACTGCGGACGCAAGGTAGCCCGCACGTTCGAACTCGCGGGCCAGCCGGAACGCGATGCCCCGTAGGGTCACGGTCCCTGCCATGAGGGTGTTCGTGTACTCGGCCCGCCCCTTCGGAAGCGGAAGGACGGCGCCCCGGGGAATCACAACGCCAATAACGATCACGGACCGGATATCGGGCATGAAATCCTGCGGCCGGTTCCCCCGGTAGGATGGATCCAGGAACCCGGCCGGATCCGCGATCCCGACAAAATCCGCCCCGAGACCGATCCCGTATTCCTTTATGTCCTTTGCCACGGGTTGCATGATCCGGTTTTGGCCCCGGACAGGCTTAACCGTGCGGATTGGGGGAAAATAGAGAGGTGGTTGTATTCCGGAACCGGGGATACTCCGTATCGGGACGAGGGCACCGGGAACATCAGGTACAGGAAATCCGGAACAAGGGAAGGATCCGGTTTTCAGGCTTCTCCGTCGGGAACGGATTGTCTTTGGAAATGCAGCGAGTACGGGCAGGGGCCCGGTGCCTCGCGGTTCCCGAACGGTTCAGGTACTAGATGCAGCAATCCGGCCTGAGGAGAATATCCCGGAACCGGAAGGAAAAATGTCTCGCCTGGATCAATTCAGGAACGGCAGGTGTACGGAACTTCCCAAACGTCGCGTAAGTCAGCCCGATCAGAAAAGTCCCGGAAGACCGGAAACCCGTCCTGCACGAATCCTGGCAGGCTGATCGACGGGCAGCCGGGATCGCCGGGATCCTTCCGTTCCCTTACTGCCCCCACCCGAGCAGGATCCGCTGGTGGTCAATCAGCCATTTCCGGTGCTTTTTGTACTCCGGGACAAAGTCCCCGACCCGGTCCCAGAATTGCTTCGAATGGTTGTGGTGCTGGAGATGGACGATCTCGTGGACCACGACATAGTCGATCACATGCGCAGGCGCCATCACGAGCCGCCAGCTGAAATTGATCCGCCTCTCCGAGCTGCACGAGCCCCAGCGGTGGGAGGCATCGGTTATCCGCACCGATGCCGGGACAAGGCCTGTTATCTCAGAAAAAACCGCGCTCCGTGCCGGGATGATCCGGTCCGCCTCGGATCGGAACCAGGCTTTCAGGTGCGCTTCGCGTCCTTTCCGGGAACCGGCAGGGATGACGATCCGGTTTCCCTCGATTGCAGGGATCTCGCAGTCTTCCCTGACTTCCAGGCGGCGGGGGAGTCCCAGGAACAGGAACTCATCACCGGTCACGAACTCCGGCTCGGGAACCTGCGGGCGCAGCGCGGCTTCCGCGAGTTTTTTCTCGATCCATTCCCGTTTTTCCAGGACCACGTCCCAGATGGCGGGAACGGGCATCCTCATCGGGGCGCGGACGATAAGCCGGGCATCCCGGGTAATTTCAAGGGCGATGGTCTTCCGGGAGGACCGGATGATGCGATCGATTGGCAGCGTCCCCATGGGTGAGTAGGTATTCGCCGCCGGGGAAAAAGAGCCTTCGGGAGAATGGGATGCGCTCCGGGAAAATACGGGCCCGGCTTCTGGTGCTATATCCCGGCAGGACAGGAGATAACGCCCTCTCCCGGATCCAGGACTGCCTTCCATGACGCATTCCGGTTACCAGATATTCCCTAAGTCAACAGCGGAATTCGCTCAATAATCCGATCCGGATCCTGACGGATCTGTTCAGGTTACCAAATATTCCCTATGCCAACAGCGGGATTCGCCCGGTAATCCGGTCCGGATCCCGACGGATCTGTTCAGGTTACCGGATATACCCTATGCCAACGGAGGGATTTGCTGCGATACCGGGCTTTGCGAGGGCCTCGATAAACCGGAATCCCTTCTCCGGATGGAAAATATTCGCTGAAGCCGAACTTCGTACCATCCACGCGGTATCGAGGCCGCGTTCCGTCCCGGCACAGCAGAGAACCGGTACTCCCTCCGGAATTGCTCCTGCATCCGTTGCCATGAGAACCGATTCCATGCAGACAAGCGTTCCTGGAGAGAACATCTCAAGCGTCTTTGCCATGATGTCGAGCGACGATATATGGCCCAGGTGGATCCTCATCGAGAAACTCGGCCCGAAAAAAGGGATCGTCCCGCGGATGATGGTAACGCCAGCCTGTTCCAGCTGGTCCCGTGTGGAAAGCGGGATTTCCATGGGGACTTTGTCCCGCCCCCCGGATTTCCAGGCATCCCGGAGGTTCCGGAGCTCGGGGATATCCGCGAAGATTCCGGTCTCCATGCCGCCGATATCCCATGCCATTCCCTGCGGGCAGGTTATGCATATGACCTTCTTCTCGGGCAGGGCACGGGCAATCTTCAGGGCGCTGTCCCCGGTAATGGATGCAACCACAACTGCATCCACACGGGATGCATTGTTCTGCAGAGTAGCAATGACGGCAGGAGTGTTCACCGGGCCGGGGCGATCAAAAACGAGCATCTTTCCAGTCTCTTGAGCATCCGGTTTTTCGTGGAACTACATTAAGGTAAATCCAGGAGAGTGCCCTGGAATGGCGGGAATATCCAGCCGTTCCTGTTCCCGGTTTTCTCTCAGGACAGTTTCCCTGGCAAACCGGATACATCCTGTATCAGATCCAAACCCTCCAAATAGTTGAACCGATCTCACCTACTAAGCGTATGGCAGGACCGGATCCCGGCTTCCGGATACAGGGCTGGGTCGAACAGGACGGACGGCGTCTTACAGGGGACGAGATAGCAGCCGCGCTCGCCCGGGACCCGCTCGCGGCATCCCGTTTCGGGGGAGAGTTCTTTATCCGCTGGAACGGGTGCACGGCCCGGGACCGGTTCGGTGTGATTCCCGGGGAATACCCCAAAGGGAGCATTGTCTGTGATGGAAAGCAGGTCGGCAGCGTGAACCCGGACCCGGAACCGCTCGATATCGAGAGCGCAATCATCGAAGCGGTCCGGCTCCGGAGCGATGAAGGCATAACCGCCCTCTCCGGGGGAGTCGATTCCGCGCTCGTTGCAAAACTTGCCGGGCTCCGGTGCATTGCAGTCGGCATCGCGGGCTCCCATGACCTCAGGCGCGCAGAGCAGGTCGCAAAGGAGATCGATCTCCCCTGCGAATGCGTGGTCGTCGGGCCCGAAGAAGTCGAACCCGCGCTCCGGAAGGTCATAACGGCAATCCCCGCGGTCGATCCGGTCAACGCATCCATTGCCACCACCCAGTACTTCATCGCGCGCTGGGCAGGGGAGCACGGCCACAGCCGGATCCTGACCGGCCAGGGAGCGGACGAACTCTTCGGTGGCTACTCCCGGTACCTGGAATCCGCCGATCTCGCGGCGGACATGGAACGCGATTTCATCGGCCTTGCCGACCAGGCAAACCGTGACCAGGCGGTTGCCGCCCTCCATGGGACCTACCTCTCGCTTCCCTATCTCGATGTACGGGTTGTGCGCGCAGTCCGGGAAGTCCCGCACAACGAGCGCATCAGGGACGGGGTCCGGAAATACCTCCTCCGGAGCATCGCCGAACGCCATATCCCCCAAGAAACCGCCTGGTACGACAAGAAAGCGATGCAGTACGGGAGCGGGATCATGAAAGTCATCAGGGACCTTGCCCGTAAAAACGGTTATAGCAGGTCGCTGCAAGGGTACTTAGATTATCTGAGGAGAGCGCCGCATGGTAAGTGAACAGGACGTTTCCCATATAGCAGAACTCGCAGATATCGGGATCGAAGCTGAGGATCTCGCACGGTTTACCCGCGAGTTCAATGCAATACTCGATTATTTTGACATCCTCGACCAGGTGAAGAGCGGGGAACCTCCCGCCCCGGACCTTGTCAATATTCTCCGGGAAGACGAGCCGGAACCCTCCCTCCCGCTCGATGAAGTCCTGCGAAATGCCGGTGAATCCGAGGACGGTTTCATTAAAGCACCGAAGGTGATGCAGTGAGCGGAGCGTTCCCCGCAACTGTCCCGGAAGACCGGTACAACGCGTTTCTCATGGTCTCCCCCGACAGATCGCATGGCACGGGCGCCCTTGCCGGGATCCCGGTTGCAGTCAAGGACAATATCTCCACGAAAGGAATCCCCACCACCGCAGGTTCACGCATCCTGCAGGGCTACGTCCCGCCCTACGATGCGCATGTCGTGGAACTCCTGCGAACGGAAGGCGCCGTCATCTTCGGAAAGACTAACATGGACGAGTTCGGGATGGGCACGACCACCGAAAATTCCGGGTATGGCCCGACCCTCAATCCCCGGGACCCGAGCCGGGTCCCCGGCGGATCCTCCGGGGGAAGCGCCGCCGCGGTCGCCGCAGGGATCGTCCCGATGGCGCTCGGGAGCGATACCGGCGGCTCCATCCGGTGCCCGTCCGCGTTCTGCGGGATCGTCGGCCTGAAGCCTACCTATGGCAGGGTCTCCCGGTACGGCCTGATCGCGTACTCCAACTCGCTCGAACAGATCGGCCCGATGGCAGGAAACGTGTCGGACGTCGCAAAGCTCTTCGGGGTCATCGCAGGCCATGACAGGCGCGATGCGACCTCGCAGGACCGCCCCTGCAAGCACACGCCGGACCCGGAGATCAAAGGCCTCCGGATCGGCGTCCCGAAGGAATATTTCGGGGAAGGCGTCGACCCGAAGGTCGCGGACTCGGTCAGAAATGCAATCGGGAACCTGGAGGAACTCGGCGCAACGACCGTTGAGTGCACGATCCCGAGCATGCAGTACGCGCTCGCCGCCTACTACGTCACCTGCACGAGCGAGGCGAGCAGCAACCTTGCCAGGTTCGACGGGATCCGGTACGGCCCTGCGGTCGGGACCAAGAAGTCCTGGCACGAGGCGTTCCAGGATATCAGGAAAACCGGGTTTGGGACCGAGGTCAGGCGCAGGATCCTGCTCGGGACCTTTGCGCTCTCCTCCGGGTACTACGGGAAATATTATGCAAAGGCGCAGGTCGCGCGAGGAAACGTGCGCAGCGATTTTCTCAGGATCTTCAAAGATGCCGATGTCATCGCTGGCCCGACCATGCCTACGATTGCCTGGAAATTCGGCGAAAAGAGCGATCCCCTCTCGATGTACCTCTCCGACATCCTGACCGTTCCCGCAAACCTTGCCGGGATCCCGGCGATCTCGGTCCCCTGTGGCACCGTGGACCGGATGCCGGTCGGCCTCCAGGTCATGGGCAGGCACTTTGAGGACGAACGGGTCATCGATGTCGCGTATGCGTACGAACGGGCCGCGAAGGGAGGCAGCGCATGAGCGACGGTGAAGTCATTGTCGGGCTCGAAGTCCACTGCCAGCTGGACACGAAGAGCAAGCTCTTCTGCGGCTGCTCGACCGACTACCGGAGCGACGGCCCGAACACCCATGTCTGCCCCATATGCCTCGGCCTTCCCGGGACGATGCCGATGGTGAACAAACGTGCCATCGAGTATGCACTGAAGGTCGCAAAGGCCCTGAACTGCACGGTGCGCGAAGAGTCCGAGTTCTCCCGGAAGAACTATTTCTACCCGGATTTAAACAAGGCGTACCAGATCACCCAGTACGATAAACCCCTTGCAGAGTGGGGAAAAGTTCTCATCGAAGGCGATGACGGGAACGAAAAAGAGGTCCGGATCACCCGGGTCCATGTGGAAGAGGATCCGGGCCGTCTCGTCCACATGGGCGGCGTGGACCGGGCCAAATACTCGCTGGTCGATTACAACCGTGCGGGAATCCCGCTCATCGAGATTGTAACGGAACCGGACATGCGGTCCCCGAAGGAGGCCCGGCGGTTCCTGAACAAGCTCCGGGCAACCCTCGAATACCTCTCTGTCTTCGACAGCGAAAAAGAAGGATCGCTCCGGGTCGATGCCAACATCTCCCTCAGAGGCAGCGAGCGGGTGGAAGTAAAAAACATCACCTCGTACAAGGGCGTCGAAAAGGCGCTCACCTTCGAGGTCACCCGGCAGAGGAACCTCCTCCGGCGCGGCCTCACGGTCGGGCGCGAGACCCGGCACTTCCAGGAAGGGCGGGGCGTCACCACCTCCTCCCGGAGCAAGGAGATGGAGAACGATTACCGGTACTTCCCGGAACCCGATCTCCGGCCGCTCCGGGTCAGGGACTGGGTTGCAGGGATCGAGCTTCCCGAGCTTCCGGATGCCAGGCGCGAACGGTTCATGAACGAGTACGGCTGCTCCCTCAACCATGCCCGGACCCTGACCGGCGATCTGAAACTCGCGGATTTCTACGAAGCGGTCGTCGCGGCAAAGGCGGATCCGGTCCTTGCCGCCACCTGGGTAGCGGATACCCTTCTCGGCGAACTCAACTACCGGGACATGGGTATCGGGAAGCTTTCGGTCCCGTACTTTGCCGAACTTGTCCAGCTCCTCAAAGAGGATGTCATCACCGACAAGAGCGGGATCGAGATCCTCAGGGTCATGCTGGATGCGGTAAAGGAAAACCGGCCGGCAGACAGCCCGAAAGATCTCGTTGAGAAGCTGAACCTCAAAAAGACCGGGGGCTCCTCGTTTGCGACCGAAATCGCGGACGTCATCGCCGCGAACCCCAGGGCAATCGAGGACTACCGCTCCGGCAGGAAGGAAGCGCTCAACTTCCTGGTCGGGCAGGTCATGAAGAAGACCCGGGGCAGGGCGGACCCCGGCGAACTGAACCGGCTCATGCGCGAGGCGCTCGGGGAAGCGCCCGGGAAGTGACGGGACACGGCCATGCACCTGATCGTCGCTGAAAAGAACATATCGGCACGGAGGATCGCCCAGATCCTTGCAGGAAAGAAGACTCCCGAGGAGCGGAAAGACGGCGGGGTCTCCACGTACTGGTTCGGGGATACTGTCACGGTCGGACTCCGGGGCCATGTCGTCGAGATAGACTTCGTGCCCGGTTACACCAACTGGAGGAGCGAGAAGCATACGCCCCGGAGCCTCATTGATGCCCCGACCCTCAAGGTCCCGACCGAGAAGAAGATCGTCTCCCTGTTCCAGAAGCTTGCAAAGAAAGCGGATCTCATCACGATCGCGACCGATTTCGATACCGAAGGGGAACTGATCGGAAAGGAAGCGTTCGAGCTGGTCCGGGAAGTCAATCCCACGGTGAAGATCGACCGGGCCCGGTTCTCGGCCATCACCCCCCAGGAGATCTCGCACGCGTTCTCCCATACGACCGAACTCGACTTCGCGCTCGCATCGGCCGGGGAAGCCCGGCAGATCATCGATCTCATGTGGGGGGCGTCCCTCACCCGGTTCATCAGCATCGCGGCGAAACGGGGCGGGCAGAACATCCTCTCGGTAGGGAGGGTGCAGAGCCCGACGCTCGCGATGATCGTAGACCGGGAGCGCGAGATCGAATCATTCGTCCCGGAGAAATACTGGCAGCTCGGCCTTGACACCGAAAAGGCGGGGGAGATCGTAGAAGCGAGGCACACCACCGCGAAATTCACGGAGAAGGATGCCGCACTCGCCGCAAAAGAGCGGACAAAGGAGCCGCTCGTAGTAACCGACATCAAGAAAGGCGAGCGGAACGACCGGGCCCCGACACCGTTCGATACGACATCCTTCATCGTTGCCGCGTCCCGTATCGGGATCTCTGCAGCCCGGGCGATGCGGATAGCGGAAGACCTCTACATGAACGGGTACATCTCGTATCCCCGTACCGACAACACGGTCTATCCCGCGTCCCTTGACCTGAGCGGCATCCTCGCGATGCTCCGGCCCACGGTCTTCGGGAAGGACGTGGACCGGGTCCGGGCGAACCGGCGCCCGGTGCCGACCGCAGGGAAGAAATCGACGACCGACCACCCGCCGATCCATCCGGCCGGGGCGGCAGCAAAGGCAGCCCTGAGCGAGGAGGAGTGGAAGGTGTACGAGCTGGTTGTCCGCAGGTTCCTCGCGACCCTTTCCCCGGACGCCCTCTGGAACACGATGAAGGTCACGTTCGATGCAGGCGGGGAACCGTACACCGCGACCGGCGGGCAGCTTGCATCGGCGGGCTGGCGGGCGGTCTACCCGTACAGCGAGGCAAAGGAATACGTGATGCCGCCCTTTACGACCGGGGAGAAACTGCCGATCCGGAAGGTGAAACTGGAGGAAAAGGAGACCCTTCCCCCGCCCCGGTATTCCCAGAGCAGGCTCATCCAGCAGATGGAGGAACTCGGCCTCGGGACCAAGAGCACCCGGCACGAAGTCATCCAGAAACTCCTCTCCCGGAAATACGTGGAAGGAAATCCCCTCCGCCCGACCCTGGTCGGGAGGGCGGTCATCGACACCCTGGAGGCGCATGCCGGGACCGTCACGGACCCCGGGATGACCCAGACCCTTGAGCAGCACATGCAGCTCATAAAGGAGCGGAAAAAGGAACGGGAGAACGTGGTCTCCGAGTCCCGGACCATGCTCCACAAGGCCTTTGACCAGCTCGAGGCGCACGAGCAGGAGATAGGAGACGATATCCGTGACATGACCGCTGAGGAGCTGTCGATAGGCGTATGCCCCTCCTGCGGCGGAACATTACGGATCCGGCACACCAAAGGCGCGAGCCAGTTCATCGGCTGCAGCAGGTATCCGGACTGCTCGTTCAACATCGGGCTTCCCGGCACGCAGTGGGGCCTTGCGGTACGCGGCGACGAGATCTGTGCGGACCATGCGCTTCACCATATCAAGCTGGTGCGGAAAGGTGCGCGGCCCTGGGAGATCGGCTGCCCGCTCTGCCAGCACATCTCGTCGGGAAAGGAGACGCTCTCCCTCATAAACGGCCTGACCGACGAACGGATCCGGACCCTTCACAAAAGCCATCTGTACAGCGTCGGGGATCTCGTGAAGACGGAGGTTCCGGACCTTGCGAAAAAACTCGCGATACCGGAGAACGAAGCGACCTCCATCCATGATGATTCTCTGCGGGTCCTCGATCTCCTGAGGCGCAGGTCCGAGTGCAAAAAATTCGTGCGCAGGTACCTCATTCCCCGGAAAGGCAGGAGCAATGCCCTGGTGATGAAGAACCTGCACAAGGCGGGAATCGACGATATCGGGGGCCTCGCTGCGGCAGGGCCGGAAAAACTCCGGGAGCTCGGGATCAGCGAAAAGGAAGCGGTGACCCTCGTTGCCGAGGCAAAAGCGGAAGCGGCGGAAAAAAGGATGAAGGAGACCGGTATCCCCGCGGCCAGCCTGAAAAAATACCTTGCGGCAGGGATCGCGCATCCGGAAGAGATCTGTTCGGCGCATCCCCTGCTCCTGAGCGAGAAGACCGGCCTCTCGGTCGATGCGGTCCAGCGCCATGCCGCCGCAATCCGGGAGAAATACGGCCTGCCCGCCCCGGCCAAGGTTCCGAAAGGCCAGCTGGAGAAAGGGAGAACCGAGCTCATGAAGATCCCGGGCATCGGCGAATGGGTGCTCGGGCAGCTGTACCGGGCCGGGGTGTACGACCGGGCCACCCTGGAACAGGCGGACATCCATGCAGTTGCGGAAAAAACCGGGATCCCCCTGAAAAAACTGGACGAATACCAGTCGCATATCGTTATCAGGATCTGATACGCTTCCCTCCGGCTGCCGGTCCGGTCACCGGAATTCCGGGTGGACCGGGTTACGCTTTTTTCCGGAGAGCAACTTCGATAGATATCTTGAGATCCTTGTCATCGAAGGGTTTTGCGATGAAACCCGCAGGCTGGGTCTCGGCCGCCCGTGCGATCGTTTCATCATCCGTATGCGACGTCAGGTAAATGATCGGGACGTTCATCGTCTTCTTGAGCACTTTTGCGGTGGAGACCCCGTCCGATGTCCCGGAGATCTTGATGTCCATGAGGACGAGATCCGGATGCAGTTTCATTGCAAGCTGGACCGCATCGGCACTGTTCGTAGCCCGGCCGCATACCTCGTACCCGATCTTCTGCAGGCGCCAGGTTGCGACCCGGGCCACGATGTCGTCGTCTTCAACAAGGAGAATCTGTACCATTCCGGAACCTCTCAATCGATCATGTACCTGAAGCGGATTAATCTTCCCGCTTCATCATCAGGTTCGTTTCACCCACCGGAATCCTCCCGGGGGGACCCGGATCTCAAAGAGTATCCCCTTCCCGTACGTGCCGATTTCCCGGATGGCCGAACCGGTAATCCCGAGGATCTCCCGGATAATGAAGAGCCCGAACCCGGTGTTTTTGCCGATGCCCTGCTCGAATATCCTCTCCTTGTCCCGCTGGGGAACACCGATTCCGTTGTCACGGTACTGTACGATGAGATCCCCGTCGGGTGCGATCTCCGTTTCTATCGAGATCTCTGAAACCTCCCCTCCGTGCCGTATGCTGTTGTCCAGGAGATTGTAGAACACCCTCCCGAAGAGCGGATCCGCAAAGATCTCGACATCCTCCACGGGAACCCGCAGGGCTACGCCCTTCAGGCGGATAGCCTCTGCAGCGGCCCGTACAGTTTTTTCGAGGCTCTGCCACTGCGGGGCCTTTACCCCGACATCCTGGTAATCCCGGGTGAAGACAATCTGGTCCTTGATCTTGATGACGAGTTCCCGGGATTCCTCGATGAGCGCAATCTGTTTTGCATCCGACATCTGTTCCCGGGTCATATCGATCAGGCCCAAGAGCCCGGTGATCGTGTTCAGGATATCGTGGCGCGTCACCTGGTTCATGAGGTTCAGCTTCCGGTTGGCAGTCGTAAGAGCGGTCTCGAGTTTCTTCTGTTCGGAGATATCCACGATGATTCCCCGGATCCCCGCGTACTCGTTCTCCCTGACGACCGCGGCAGCGTACATGATGACCGGGAGGCTGACACCGTCTTTGCGCACGAGCGTGAACGGTATCGGGGAAACCCGTTCCCCGTTCAGGATCCGGCTGATCGATTCCTCGACAAACGGGAGGTCAGATTCGGATACCAGGGTCCGGGCATCAAATCCGCGCTCAAACTCCTCGTACGAATACGAGGTCAGGTCCATAGCGATCCAGTTGAAATACGTGAGACGGAACGAACGATCCATCTCGAAGATAAACTGGGGGAAGAGCTCGGCGAGTTCCCGGAACCGGGTCTCGCTCTCCCGGAGGGCTTCCTCGGCTTCCATGCGCTGGGTATCGTCCAGGAATGTTTCCAGGAGACAAGGCCGTTCGTGAAGGATGACCGGGATAACGTACTTGATGATGGGGACGCACGAACCGTCGGCCCGGATCAGGCTGCTGTGGGGGGAATGCCCGGAGTGGGCGGCTCCTTCAAAGGAACATCTGCCGCTCTCTGCGGTACAGAGAAACCGGTGACAGTCTTCGCCGATAATGTTCTTCCGGGGCAGGCCGATCAGCTCCGCAGCCATGGGGTTCACATCGATGATCGTATGGTCGCGGGTATCGATGACAAGGATTCCGGCCCTGACCACATTGAAAAGGGTCTGAAGATACTGGGAACTTTCCTGGATGATCTTCTCTGCCTCCACGCGCTCCGAGATATCCGCGACAATCCCCCGGAATCCCGTGATCTTCCCGTCATGGACGATCGGCGCCGTAAAGATGATAACCGGAAACATCGTCCCGTCCTTCCGGATCGCGGTATAGGTTGTACCGGAAGATCGTTCCCCATTCGAAAGACGGATCATCCGGTTATGGGCGCGCTTCCGGTCTCCGGGAACAAGGACATGCAGGCCATCGAGCCCCCGGGAAATATCTTCATCGGTATATCCCAGTTTTTCGAGGCCCTTGCGGTTTGCGAACGTGACCCTGCCGTCAACGGTCATCTCGAATACCATCTCAGGGAGAAGTTCCGCAAGTTCCCGGAACCGGATCTCGTTTCTCCTGAGGTCTCCCTGCACGGACTCTATCCGGTCCAGCATCCGGTTCATGGAGTACAGGAGATCGGAGATCTCGTCGTTTCCGGAAACGCCGATCCGTTTGGACAGATCCCCGCTCGTTTCGATCTCATTCACGGTCCGGACCGGATCTTCCAATCGGGAGAGGACGAACTGGCTGATCAGGAAGATGATGAGAATCCCGATGAAGAGGCCGATGCCGAGCTGGATCAGGATGTAAGTAAAGATCGTTGTCGTCCCCTGGAGATGGATATCGCGCGGCATTTCGAGCCTGAGCACGTATGCAGTATTCCCGTCGATATCCGTGATCGGTGCGAACACAGCAAGAACCGACTGGTTTAGGGGTTGCAGAAAAATTCCGGATGGCCGGGCAGTGTCCGTAAGATTGTTCCGGAGCGTGTCCGGAATATCGGGACTATCCGGAAGAACGAACCGGAAGTTGGGAAGAGAAGCATAGGATACCCGGGCTGTTTCCTGTTCATCGAGATACCGACCCATGATGAGCATGCCTGCAGGAGGTCCGGAAAAATCGCTGCGCAGGATGGGACGGGATACGACAACCATCGGTCCTTCGGGAAGGGCAACGATTCCCACTGTTCTGGAAGCAGGTGAGAGGTTCCGTATTTGGGATCCTTCAGGGATCAGCCGTTCCCGGAGCCCGGCCGGGACGGAACCCCGGGTCCAGTTCCCGGGATCGTAACTTTCCTCTAAGAGGACCTTCCCGTCCCGGTCCGTTATGATAAGAACCTGGATATTCTGATCCCGGAACGTCGTGAGCGGGAGGTTGGTGGCGACATATCCCGGCTCCTTCCCGCTGGCAAAATTATAGGTGTCGTCCCACGGGGCCCAGTCAAGGACCAGGCGATCCAGGGATTCTATCTCCCCACGAATCGCCCCCAGTGCCCGGTCCGCAGTGGACACGGCATAGCTCTCCTCAAGGGTGTCATAGTTTTTCAGAAAGATTGTTGTCGAGAGCAGGAGGACCCAGGACGTCACCAGGATCAGGACCACGACAACGATAAGAAACGTCTTTTCCCTGAGTTTCATCGGACATAGCATACTCTCCCATCACGGACAATAAATCCTGCGGAACAATCGTGCCCGGGAGAATATCCCCGGAAACGGGATGGCGCACCCGGAGTATGGTACCGGTTTATTGGCTTGCAGTGTACAGTACTTTACGATGCCGATTCATTGGAAAGACTGGGTTCACGTGACAAAACTTGACCCTGACAAGCAGTTATCGGCCGGGGACATCGAGGCGGTCGCATCGAGCGGTACGGATGCACTCATGCTCTCCGGAACCCTGAATGTCACCCGGGAAAATATGCTTGCGCTGAAAAAAGAAGTCGACCGGTACGGGCTTCCGCTTGTCGTGGAACCTGCAGGACCGGAGGCGGTGATTTACGATGGTATCGATTTCCTTTTCGTCGCGAGTGTCATGAACACGACCGATGTAACCTGGCTGGTCGGGAAACACCGGGCATGGGTCGCGACCCAGAAGGTCGAGTGGGAGAAAGTCGTTCCCGAGGCATATATCGTCCTGAACCCGGACTCGTCGGTCGGGAAAGTGACGAAGTCGGTCTGCGGCCTGAAGCCTGCGGAGGTCGCGGCATTTGCTGCAGTAGCCGACCATTATTTCCGGTTCCCGATCGTGTACATCGAATATTCCGGCACCTACGGCGATCCTGCGGTCGTGAAGGCAGCATCGGAAGCGGTCGATAAATCCGTCCTTTACTATGGCGGGGGCATCAATTCTGCCGAGAAAGCTGCCGTGATGGCACAGTACGCAGATACCATCGTCGTCGGGAATGCCGTGTACGAACAGGGCGTACAGGCGCTGAAGGCAACCGTTGACGCGGTCCAGTAACTTTTTTTCCATGCCTGCCATCGATATCGTCCTTGTCGAGCCGATGTATGACGGCAATATCGGGTTTGCAGCCCGGGTCATGAAAAATTTCGGGTTTTCGCACCTTGTACTGATAAATCCTTGCGGGATTGGGGACGACGGGATTGCACGGGCTTCGCATGCCCGGGATGTGCTGGAGGGAGCCGAACGGCTCACCCTTGACGAGGTGATGGAGCGGAGCGATCTGACCGTTGCGACAACCGGGGCGCTCGCCCAGAGTGCCTGCCACCCGATGCGGGCCCCGCTCCACACGCCCCGGGAGCTCCGGGACTGCATCAAAGACATTGACGGGAGGGTCTCGATCCTGTTCGGGCGCGAGAACTGGGGGCTGAACAACGATGAAGTGGCACGGTGCGACCTGGTCTGCACTATCCCGGGTTCAGCGGAGTATCCCATCCTCAACCTTTCCCATGCAGTCGGGATCGTCTGCTACGAGCTCGCAAATCTTCCTCCCCCGGAATACAAGATGGCGACCAGGGAAGAGATGGAATACCTGTATCTCCATCTCGACAAATTCCTGGATACGCTCGACCACCCGGCATACAAGCGCAGAAACACGCTCATCATGATGCGAAGGATCTTCGGGAGGTCGAAACTGACTGCACGGGAGGCGAGCACCCTTCACGGCCTCCTGCGCAGGGCCGAAATCCGGATCCTCGGCAGGGAACCGGACCCCCTCCTCCCGGGAAATGTCCCGGAGATCGATAGCGATAACTTGCCTGACGACGAAGAGATACGGCAATGATTCTCGTAGACTGGCAGATCGCGGATCACGTGAAGCGGGGATTTATCCGGGTCGATCCCTTTGATCCCTCCCTCGTGCAGCCAAACTCTCTCGATATCCGGCTCGGGGACCATTTTGCCTGGTACCGGGAGGGCACGGAAGTCATCGACCCGTACCGGGAAGAGACGATCGCGTCGCATGTGGAAGAGATGCATGCAGAGTCCATCGTGCTCCAGCCGGGAAAATTCATTCTCGGTGAGACGCTCGAATGCATTGAACTTCCCGATAACATCGTTGCGACCATCGAAGGAAAGAGCAGCATCGCCCGGCTCGGTATCGGCCTGCACCAGACCGGGGGATGGATAGATGCCGGGTTCCGGGGCACGATCACGCTTGAGATGAGCAATGTCAACCAGCGGCCGGTCAGGTTATACGCGGGAATGCCAATCGGCCAGCTGGTCTTTTATACGACGGAACGGGCAGACCTGCCGTATAACCGGAAAGAGGATGCAAAATACCTTGACCAGCGCCAGGCTACCCTCTCCCGGTACCACGAAAATCCCAGGAAAAACCGGCCCGATCCATAAAAAAACTTGGTAATTTTCGGAAAAGGAATAAGAACTCGCATAATGTACTATTTTTACCAGAGTCCCCGGGAGCGCCAGAATGAGCCGTTCAGACAAGTTCCGTTTTCCTGCCGCAGCGATGGTCCTTCTGATCGCATGCATCGCGGTTCCCGTTGTTCTTGCAGAAGACCTGGCGGCGGCAGAAAATTCATTTTCGCAGGAAACCGGACCTTATGAATTATACACCAATTCAATGTCAGACTTGGAGGAAATGAACTCATCTTTCGGGATAATCCAGGTGGTTTCCATTCCGGACGGCGCGGTCGTTACCCTGGACGGGATTTACGCGGATACCACACCGGCAACGTTTGCAAATCTCTCCGTGGGTGAGCATGTCGTCGAAGTGGTCATGCCCGGTTACGAAGTATGGACGAAGAAGGTCATGGCAGTGGGCGGAAAAGCCATCTATATCGATGCCACCCTGAAACCTGCCAGGAACGAGACCGGGACAATCATGGTGTCCTCCAGTCCTTCCGGCGCCGATATCTACATCGATGGCATATACCGGGGTTTCACGCCAAAAACGATCGGGAACCTCCCCACAGGGGCCCATGGCATCACCCTTGTGCAGGCAGGTGAGATGATCTGGGAAGGGACGGTATTCGTGAATCCCGGAGAAGTCACCGGTATCTCCCAGGTTCTCATGCCCATCCTGAATACGGATACGGGATCGATATCCGTCTCTTCCAATCCGGTCGGTGCAGCAGTGTACCTGGACGGGGACTTCATTGGAATTACCTACGCCGGAGATATGATGGACATCAACAATGTCAGTCCAGGCACCCACGAGATCACGCTCCGGATGAACGGGTACCGGGATTATGTTGCTGCCATTGAGGTTCCGGCTTCCCGCGTCGTAAAAGTGAATCCGACTCTTGCGTTATCCCAAATCCCCCACCCGTCCGGACAGATGCAGATCCATTCGGCACCGGAAGGTGCTGCGGTCTACCTTGATAACAAATTCCGGGGATATACGCCCCTGACCCTTCAGGATATCGAGATCGGGCAGCATGAACTCAGGATGAAAATGCCGGGGAAATCGGATTACCATGACATCGTCCGGGTCACGGCATACCAGACCGCCGAAGTATATGCGGTCATGGACGATGTGCATCCGACATCGGTTCCCACCGGAATACCGGGCGCTTTCGGGATCGTTCTCGTGTCTTCCGCCGCAGTCATAGCGGGATACATCCGGAAGAAAAATTCCTGATATCTCCCGGATCTTCCTGGAACGGACCTCGTCGGAAGACAGAATTTCTTCCGGGAGTCATCCGTTTTTCGGAAATCCGCTGTTTCCTGTCAGGATCTTTCTCTCATCACGCCTATATACCATCAGGACAATAGATATAAGGTTACATATTTTTCGGAGATGAAGAATGCGGCTTCTTCTGATTCATTCTGATCATATCGAATACGAAGCAAAAAAGAAAACGAAAATGGCGGAGGAAGGTGCCGTCCTGAAGGATGCACAGGACGAAGCCCTGACCGTTTTCTGTGCAGTGGAATCGGTGGATGAAGAGGATATCGACGGGGTTATTGCAAAAGCTGTCGAGGAGATCCAGGGCACGGTCTCCCAGGTCCAGGTAAAGAACATCGTCCTGTACCCGTACGCCCACCTTTCGAGCGATCTTGCGACCCCCGAACTCGCGGTCTCCACCCTGAAAGAACTGGAAAAGGAACTTCGCGGGAAGGATCTCTCCGTGAAACGGGCACCCTTCGGCTGGTACAAGGCATTCACCCTTTCCTGCAAGGGCCACCCCCTCTCCGAGCTCTCAAAGACCATTGTTCCGGGAGAAGACTCGGTGAAAAAGGAGAAGAAAGAGGTCACCCACGACTGGTTTGTCCTGACCCCGGACGGGAAGCAGCACGATGTGAAGGAGTACATGGACGCAACGCCGTTCGGCTGTCTTGTCAAAAAGGAACTCGGGGTAGCCGAGCCGACCGGAGGGGAGCCTGCCCACGTTGCCCTGATGCGGCAGAAAGAGCTCGTGGACTACGAGCCGGTCAGCGATGTCGGCTGCCTGCGCTGGATGCCGAAAGGGAAACTGGTCCGGGACCTTCTTGCGGATTACGTGCTGCGGATGGTCCTTGAGTACGGCGGCAGCCCGGTCGAGACCCCGGTGATGTACGATCTCGGGGACAAAGCCATCTACGAGCATGCCGACAAGTTCGGCGAGCGCCAGTACCGGTTCAAGAGCAACAACCGGAACATGATGCTCCGGTTCGCGGCCTGTTTCGGCATGTTCTCGATCATGCGGGACATGCACATCTCCCCGAACCAGCTCCCGATGAAGATGTACGAGCTCTCGACCTACTCGTTCCGGCACGAGCAGAAGGGGGAGGTCATCGGCCTCAAGCGCCTCCGTGCGTTCACGATGCCGGATATGCACTCGCTCTGCCTCGATATGCCGCAGGCGCTCTCCTGCTTCGAGGACCAGCTGAAGATGGGATGGAAGACCGGGCAGGACTTCGAGACGAACCTTGTCGCGGCGTTCCGGTGTACCCGGGACTTCTATGACAAGAACGAGGCATGGGTCAAGAAAATCGTGAAGGATTCCGACTGCCCGATGCTGATCGAGATCCTGTCGGACCGGGTCCACTACTGGGTCGCAAAGATCGATCTCGCGGCAATCGACGGCCAGAACCGGCCCATCGAGAACCCGACCGTGCAGATCGATGTTGAGAGCTCGACCCGGTTCAACATAAAGTACCACACGGGCGACGGGACGGAAGTCCACCCGCCAATCCTCCACTGCTCACCCACGGGCAGTGTGGAGCGGGTCATCTGCGCAATCCTGGAGAACATCTCGATGCAAAACGTGCCGATGCTCCCGGTCTGGCTCTCCCCGAGCCAGGTGCGGGTGGTCCCGGTGACGGAACGCCACACGGCCTATGCGGAAACCGTCATGAACGAGCTGAATGCGGCAAACATCAGGGCCGATATCGATGACCGCGATGAAAAGGTCGGGAAGAAGATCCGGGAAGCGGGCATGGACTGGGTGCCGTACGTCATTGTCATCGGCGATGCCGAGATGGAGTCAAAGAAGCTCACGGTCACGATCCGGCGCGAGTCGCAGCCGAACAAGCCGTTCAAGACCGAGATGACCGTCTCCGATCTAAAGGCCCGGCTGGCAAAGGACATGGAAGGAAAACCGTTCCGGCCACTCTATACCCCCCGGAAGCTTTCGATGAAGGCCCGGTATATCTGATACTTTTTTTTGAGACGATTTTCTGATAGATTTGTTTATCTTTTTTGCAGGAATCTGGTCAATTCAATAATAGGACATGATGCCGCACTTCGTGCGGAGTTCGCGTGCCCGTTCCTGCGCCCGCTCACGAACAAGGGAATAAGCCGGGATCTCCCTTGAAGGAGTTGTTCCGGATTTTTTTCTAGAGGATCCAAACCGGATATCGGTGAAATCCCGAACCGTTCTGTTGTTTGCGGCCAGGCGGAGGGACGAGCACTGGCCGCGTTCTCTCGCAATGATCCGGTGAGTGGCTGAGTATTCAATCAAAAAAATGCGAAGCCTCGCTTCGCTCGGAGTTTAGGACGGAGTCTCCCTGAGGAGAGTTTAATTGGAATTCCAGAGATCTCAGACCCCTTTATATACTCAAATCTCCGTCGGCAAAATAACCTCCGTAAAGGCCCCTTCAGCGCCCGATCTCAGGGCCGGATGGGGAAAATATCGATCCCGGATTTTCATCCCCCTTAAAACGCCGCTATTTTGCATGGATTTTAGGCGATTAAATCGTTTATTTTAAAAAAATAACCGATTATATCAATATTTTCCGTAGGCGTGGGTACCGCTTCCGGTGGAACCACGATCCGGGGCCGGATTTCCAGGTAATCCGGGGTCATATTGAGCCCGGATTGGCTTTGCTTCGGACATCCGTACCAGAGGATGAAAATACGGGGGATCCTGAGGGGGTTTCGGAGAGAGATACATGGTTCCGATCTGTTCCAGGGTGGGGACAACAGGGATATAACGTGAGATATTTCCTCCGTATTCTCATATTCCCCGGGGTTAAGGATAAAATTCCCACCCTCTTGGATCTGATTAATATTCGAAATTCTTCTTTTTGCCAATCGTGATGATTTCGATGAGAAGGATATCGTGAAAGATAAAGAATGTCGCCCGGTATTCCCCGATCCGGATACGGTACCGCGGTGCCACTTTCGGGCTGTCCCTGACTTTTACCACATCATGCCGTTGTTCCGGATGTTCGGCAAACCGCTTCAGGGCCAGCTCAATATGAATCCGGGGATCCTGAGGGATCGTTGTTAAGTCTTTTTCCGCCCTTCGCGATAATCTGATCTGATACACGGGATCACAAATTCCGGGCCCTGGTCTTCCGTTTGCTCCCGATGACCTTGTCATCGCCGAGTTCTTTCATAATTTCATCAAGGGATCTGACCCGGCCAGCTTTGATGTCTTTAATCCCTTCTTCCATAGCTTCGATCTCTTCCGGCGTCATGGGCTCATCATCGTACGCGGCTTCAGCTAACCGGCGGACCACATCATCATAGGTCTCCCTCGGGGTTAGTTTCAGATCATCGAGAAGTGCCTTCGTAGCTGCCCGCATTCTCACCGTGGTTACATCCGGCATATACTGGTGTATATGAACGTATATGGGAATAAGAGTATTTGTTGTACGGTTGACATGATACTCCCTCTCGCAGTGTGTCTGCTCCATCCCCTTTTTGCTATCTGTTAAAAGACCGATGTCGGATAGTACCGGGCGCATACTCTTTCCCTGAATGCGATTTGCAGGATTGACATCCGGCTGATCATGGTTATTACCGGAGCCGGCGTTATGTCCGGCCATGTACCGGTATCAAAATTCCTCCACGAGAGAAGAAAATTCATTGCTGTGCCGTACGCAAAGGAACTTTGTGAAAAAATTGACCGATTTCAGATACGCCGGGGAAGTGAATTAGAGGTGTGAGTTCAAATCACAAGGGAAATGGATATCTAGCTGAGAAAAACCTTGATACAGTTGTAGAAAAAGTGAGTAATTTTTGCTCATTTTGGAAATGCGCGGAATGATCGTTTTGTCAAGAATTCTCTTAAAATGAAGGAAAATTTCAATGTCTTAGTGTTCTTCTTGAATTTGCATTAATAATCCTTGATAAATCTGCATGATAGAGATAAGCAAATGGAAATTCACGTAATTCTGCACTTTCTCTTGTTTTGTTGTGTACCCAATCATCAAAAATTCTTAAAGCACTGTTTTCAATGATGCCCGCAGCACTTGATACCGCCATCGTCATGGGTGTGACTGGAACACCTGCGGCCCATGAAAATATTTGGTTTATTGTCAATCCAGAACCTGCACCCTTCGCTAATTCCTTCTTCGAAAGACATGCACGAATGGAGGCAGAGATAGTATTGATTCGTTCATCTATGAGGTGTTCTTTACATTTTTCAACATCGATTGAAATATGACGGATATAATTCTCACACTCATCAATGACATCTGCATCGGAATCCATTCTTTTTACTTGCTGCTCTAATCGAGCAATGTCATTTCGGAACCTTTCAAAATCAGGTCTATACTTTCGTCGGAATTCTAAGATTCTCTCTAATGGAATGGTATCTTCAGGAACGGGTAAGTTCATGAGAATGTTGGCACAGACATACTTTTGTTTGTTATCAGTTGGTTTGTAATTGACATCATAAGAACTCAAAAATTTTGTGAACGGAATCGTTGTACGAGAGTCGCAATCTGCTAAATATCTCGCAAGAAGCGACATGTAAATATCACCCGTCTCTCTTTCAAAAAGATAATAATTCAATCCATCTTGTGTGTAAGTGTCTTTGTGGACTAACTTTTTCAAAATAAGATATCTGCTAATATCATGTGATACCTTGTCCGTCTGAATCCATGTTTCATCGATCACTCGTCTATTTTGTCCGCATTTCGGCAATCCTCTTCGAGAATTGATAAATGCCTTTAACTCGTGTTCAAAAGATTTCAGTTTATGTGTATCATTCATTATTTTTTCAGGTCGTATTGTCCGAAGATATCCAGCCTCTTCAAGATTTTTGCATTCTTGTATCGTTAAAAATTGATCTGGATGATTCCAGGTATTCATCCAATTATCTCTTTCTTGAACGTTAGCTGAAGGGCCTGTATAGATCGCGTCAACGTTCCGTTCATCAAGATATTTATTCTCGACTTGATCGATCCAACTTTGAGGCTTTATGGATGCAAGTTCTTCCCAATAGAGAAGGGTATAATTTAACCAACTCCCTCTGGGTATTAAAATGGTGGGATAATATAGGGCGGTTAATTTTTCCATATGGGCTAATATTGCGGATATGATTATTTTAATTGTGTTTTGAGAATGGAAGCATTTGAAATCACAATCCTCAACAAGAATCATTTGGGTTTCTAGTTTTTCGTGTTCATTCATGTCAAATATATTTGACAAGAAGACTCTCAACATCCATTACTTTCACAACCCATTTACCAAGTTCATATTTAATCACTGGAGCAAGAGGTAATTATTAAGCAATTACTTGACCATATATGGTGTATATATGGTATCATTTGAGGGGAAAGATAAAACCGAATATGTTAAGATTGGGGTGCCTAAAGATATGGTTACCGAGATAAAGCGAATTATCGATCAGGATAAATCGCTAGGTTTTGTCTCAATCCAAGAATTTGTGAAAGATGCCCTTAGGAAAAATATACTGGAATATCGGGTGGTAGAAGATGAAAAATAAAAATCCAAAAAAGGCACCCGGCGATAACAAAAAAGAAATTCTCCGATCATTAGAGGATCGGATGTCAAATACCTATGAAAAAATCAAAGAAGAGGGTCAATACGAATATGAGAAAAATCTTCTGAAAACATATGTTATTGAAAGTAATTTTAAAAATCCCTTGGATGTTGTCAAACAACCCCTATCTGATAATTCGCAAAACAATGATGATTCTAACATAGAGATTAAAAAAATTGAAAAGAACTTTTTTGATCTATCAATTAAAAAAAAGGGCTACGAAGCAACTTTCTATCTCGATTCGATGAACCCACGGTTTTGGGTCTTACATACGACAGATAATGTAAAAAATGCTGATTATTTATTACGTTTCATCGTTCAGCCGATGTATAGTCATCTGGATAATCTTTGGCTGGACAAAGGAATGCTAAATGAAATCAGTCATTCTCATTCTAATTTAGTCAAGAGTATTGGTATCCAATACAGACACGGAGACGTTTTTCCAACGGATGATTTTGGAGAAACCTTCACAATGAGAGCACATGGTGCTCCTTCGGATAAGATCCTAACTCTCTTGAGAAACAACGAAGAATTATCAAATTACTTTGCTATCTCCAGTGTCGGTTTTAAAAAAGAAACGGACACTACTGACGATTCTCAAACATCCCGCGATGTCATTATTGAGGATATTAATTATCACGGAAAATTTACGGTTAGAGGCACTTCGTTTCACAATCATATTGAGACTGTTGATAGTATCCGAGACATGTATGAATCACGACTTAGCCTTATTGAAACAGAATTTAATCTCTGTTATAAACAAAAAAATGACAAGATTCAAATTCATGGGGGGCCGTTGTGCATTGATTTTAAAAAAGAGATTAAGGATTTAGATCAATTTGTTAAGATTATTTTCTCTTCGAAAGATCCATTCAGATTGTCCGGATATAGTAAAAAAATGGACTCCAGTACGATGATCGTAGCTGGGGTTGACCTTCATAATGGTGATGATTTTAATTTAGAGATCACTCCGAATTGGATTCGTATGTATTTGTCTGAGGGGGGTTGCGGAAATACTCTAATGCGCTTCGTCTGTAATTTACAACGTTACTACGATGCAAATGCGACACTAAGTGGGGTGGAATATGGAAAAATTATCTAATCACACTCGATTAATGAACATGATGATCGGCCTATGTCGAGATGTTCCTAAATGGCCGAACACACTAAAACAAGAAAATTATCAAATCGAGTGCATTGAAGCAAATATTCCGCAATCCAAACCCGATTTAATATTATCAAATCATCAAAAAAACCATTCATTATTTGTTGATTGTAAATCGAAAACGCTCGAACGGAAACAGATCGAAAATTATGATCATATACAAAAAAATCCGCACCTTGTCATACAAAGTGGCAAGGTAAAAACACCACATCCACAACAATTTCAACTTGATCCCACTTTATGCTCATTCTCAGATTTATCCGCTGAACCATTAGTTACAGAATTTAATTTTCCTTGCCTGCACGTTGTTGAATCAAAACAAAAACCAACCATCATTGATCAAATATCTCTAAACACAGGGCGGTTTAAAAATTCAAAAGTAAATACAGTATTTCCGATAGACACATCTCATTGTGTCCCACCAGTCTTCCTTTACCCTTTCAGCGATCTCGATGTTGAAATCTTCACAATTCGGATTTTACAATATCTCCATCAGACGGGAATCAAGAAAAAAACATTCACCGTTGAAGATATGCTTTTTAAAATTCATGGGATGTGGAAGTATATTGACAATCAAAAAATCTTCAAAACAAAGGCATCAAGTATCCTAATTGATCTGCAAAACAAAGGACTTAAAAAATATTTAAAACGGCAAAATAATGAATGGTCTGTCGATATTAAAACCGATAATAAAAGCCATCAAGCCTTTCAGAAAAAATGCATTGAGATTGAAAGAGAGTTAGAGAGAAAATCCTACCAGGATGTTTTATCTCTTGAAATTTAATTATCTACATCTCTTCCCCACACCTTCCACAATATTTGAACGTAGGCCCAACAATATCCCCGCAATGTTGACATCTCCGTGGCGCGAGTGGCCGTTCCGGATTGATGGGTTTCAATTCAACTCCCTCCATTTTCGTTACAATCTCATCGATGTCATTCTTCGAGATTTGATCATACGTCTGAAGCATTTCGGTTTTTATCGATCCCCACATCATGAGTTTAATGACATCTTCCCGTACCCCCAGTTTGATCAAATGTGTAACTCGTGTATGACGGAAAATATGCAGTGTCAACTTTTTCGTAATGCCTGCTTTCTGACCGATGATCCGTATCTGGCGCAACATGACATGATGAGAAAGAGGATTCCCGTCAGCATTTAAAAACACAGAGTTACTTCCAGACGCATCGCCAGGGTAAGCTCGTTTCCACGCTTCAAAATGTTTTTTGCATTTTATCAGACGGACATATCTCTTGATACCAGTTTTGACATCGGTACGAACGGCCAACCCATATTGATCCGATGTTACCTGGTTCCAGGCCAGAGTGCCAATCTCTTTTGCCCGGAATCCACCCTCATAGAGCATACTGATAAGCGCGCGGTACTGGATACTTCCGGCGTTTTTAATGAGTTGTTTAATCTCAATTTCTGTCAATATCTCTTCGGAAGAATGAGTTTTTCTATCGACCGGCGGGGCTTTGATACGTCGGATATTTTCAAGTGTAATTGAAGGATGGGCATATCCATTCTCAATGAGCCAAATGAAAAATCGCTTTAACAGAATGAAATGGTCATGCAATGTGTTTTGCCGGTACGGCATTCCTCTTTCGGTCTTTGCAACCCTGACTTGCGAGATCGCATCTGTGAGTTCCGCAAATGTTGATTGACGGTATTCCGGAAGAAATTTTCTCCAGAATACCAGGCTGAAGATCAGTTTATTTTTTCTGTTTAATGAGATTCCATTGAGTGCAAAAAGTTCATTTACGAATTCCAAAATTAGTCCTGCATCATCATCACTCAATTGATGCCTTTCGATTGCCTTTCGTATAGAGGCACTTCCATACTCGACTTTACCATAATGAAAATCTTTCATCGTGAGTTGTGCTATAGTCTCACTATAGAGTCACAAAGACACATCAATTTTGCCAAAAAACGTTAGTTCGTGGCTGCAATTCGCGGAAAACCAAAAAAACAGATTGGTTACAAGATTCCTACTGATCTACAAAATAAGATTGATGCACTCATAGCAAAGGGAGAATTCTCTAACCAAGCCGATATCATCACCGCTTCATTACGTTCCTTTTTCGATAAGCGTGACTTTGAAGCGATCATAGAAAGTAAAATTTTTGAGGTATTAACATCGGAAAAAGGTATTGACCTAATTCATGAGTATTCAAAAAAGTGACTCATCAAAGCTCTATTATTTGAAATCGTTTTTTCAGATCAATCTTCCATTTTTCCGTCGAAGAAACGCTTGACACATAATCGATCTATTTCCAATTCAGATAATTAATATCTAGGGACAAATGATTCATTGTATGGACGATATTAAGGATATCGGCTCCCTCCTTATCGAAGAACAGAAGCACTTACAAGAATACTCTGGAGCCAGCCTCAAATATTACCAAAATACGATTAGAGCAGGTCAAATTGGAAGAATTTTAGGAAAACTTCGCAAACAAGAAGTAATAACAAATCCGGATAAAATCGATGTTTTTGCTGCCGATGTTGGGATCATTGACAGCAAAGTTGTTTCAAGCATCTATCTTCCCGAACTCGAAAGACTCGGAGCGATTGATGTTTATAAAGACGGATCTGGAACCATTGTAAAAATTGAGGAGAACATTGGTTCGGAAGAAGATATCCTTAGAATGACTGCTGAGAATAGCTACGAACCCGGCTTAGGTTTTTATCTTAGTAATTCGAATGAAAAACTATGAGCGATTTCGGAGACTTTTTTCTGAATCAAGAATACCTAAAGATCGCCGGAATGGGCAACAAGTTGGG
>Ga0209749_1000151_pt1 | contig 119917 bp, 112 predicted proteins | sample EPASupsiteSAE347_FD_187267 | JGI IMG/M metagenome (GOLD analysis project Ga0209749, IMG submission 187267) | Bioremediated contaminated groundwater from EPA Superfund site, New Mexico - Sample SAE3-47 (SPAdes) (version 2) | ecosystem: Environmental > Aquatic > Deep subsurface > Groundwater >... | reverse complement strand
TCGATGCCGCAATAGTGTTTGTGTTGCTGGGTGTAGAATCTCATAAAGGTTTCCTCCTTGGGTTAAAGTGTGTTCCTCCAAAATGCATTTTATCATGCCTTGGGAGGAGGCCTTAATGAGTATCAAATACATACAGCCGATCGCTGCGCTCCGGCTGATTTCTTCGTTAGAAATATGAATGTATTTGACAAACCATTACTGTTTAAAATTCATGTCTGGTTGCAACCGGTTGGTCGGGCGATTTTATTGTTCGGTATTCTACCTCTTGTATTATTTTTCATATTCAAAGATGGCACATTTATTTATATCTTTTTCATTTTATTTTTTGGGGGTGGTGCTCTTACTTGGATTGGCTTCTTTATAGCTCTAACGTTTAAATGTACTGCTTGTGGCAAAAGGCCTTCAGTAATATTCTTTAAGCAATCTGAGGCAAAATATAGACACAAGCCAAAAGGCGAGATTGAAGCACTGATTAATGATTTCTATCCAATCGAAATCCGTGAGAACAAATTTAAATGTATTTACTGTGGCGCAGAGTATAGCTTAAATAATAAAAATACCTAACCCGGCGCTCCGGGTGAGCTTTTCGTTGCCGCCGCGCTGCGCGCGACGGCAACGGCGGAGCTAAGATACAGCTTAGCTCCGCCGTTGTGCTGAAATAATTATTGACAATAAACTACAATGTATTTACACTGTAATCATGAAAGAGTTACGATTTGAATGGGATGAAAAGAAATACAACCTGAATCAAAGAAAGCACGGTATTTCTTTTCTTGAAGCGCAAACGGTATTCTCTGATGAAAATGGTTTGTTGCTCGATGATCCCGATCATTCATTGGAAGAAGAGCGTTATATTATTCTCGGCATGAGTTCAAAGCTTCGGTTACTCGTCATTTCCCATACTTATCATAGAGAAGACCTAATTGTAAGAATAATATCAGCACGGAAGGCAACACGCATGGAGCAAAAACAATACTGGAGCAGGTGGTAATTATGAGAAAAGAATATGATTTTTCAAAAGCAAAAAGGAATCCTTACGCAAGCATGCTCAAAAAGCAAGTAACGATAAGATTAGATGAGGGCACCGTAGATTACTTCAAGAATCTTGCTAAAACAGCGGGGGTACCTTATCAAACACTGATAAATCTCTATCTGCGAGATTGCGCTGCTTCCGGTCGTGTGCTTTCTATGCATTGGAAAGAAGCATCATAAAATTCACAGAACCCCGCTCAAGCCGATCGCAGCGCCGTGGGCGCTGCTCCGGCCTAGCTTTTCACTGCCGCCGCGCTGCGCGCGACGGCAGTGACCGAATCTATTCACACCCGAAAGGATATTTTTTGCAATGGACATTCCACGGATATTCAACATCACTGAAAGTGCTCACCGCATCCACAACCCGATCACACCCGAAAAGCTTGCCACTCTCGGCGCGGCACTGCGTCTGGAATCGGGGGACCGAGTGCTCGACCTCGGCAGCGGTTCGGGGGAGATGCTGTGCACCTGGGCACATGATCACAGTATCATCGGCACCGGCATCGACATGAGCCAGTTGTTCACCGAGCAAGCGAAACGCCGTGCTGAAGAACTCGGTGTTGCCGATCGGGTCAAGTTCATCCATGGCGATGCTGCAGGCTATGTCTCTGACGAGAAAGTCAGTGTGGCAGCCTGTGTCGGCGCCACTTGGATCGGCGGGGGAGTCGTCGGCACCATCGAGCTTCTGGCGCGGAGCCTCCGTACCGGAGGGATCATCCTCATCGGCGAGCCCTATTGGCGGCAGTTACCACCGACGGAAGATGTTGCCAAGGGGTGTCTTGCCCACTCCATCTCCGACTTTCTCATGCTTCCGGAACTTCTCGCGTCTTTCGGTCGCCTCGGCTACGACGTCGTGGAAATGATTCTGGCTGACCAGGACGGCTGGGACAGATACGAGGCGGCCAAGTGGCTCACCATGCGCCGATGGCTTGAAGCCAATCCCGGCGACGAGTTGGCCAAAGAGGTTCGGGACCAACTGACCTCGGAACCCGAGCGCTACGCCACATACACGCGTGAATACCTGGGCTGGGGCGTGTTCGCGCTGATGACGCGGTGATTACCGGGCGACTCAGAAAGTGGGAAAATCCAATCATGCCTAACACTCATTCAAGCCGACCGATGTGCGTGTTTGTTTTTACACCACCCCCGATGGCGCCTACTCACGAATGTTCGCTCCCGAGTACGGCATTTCCGAAGATCCGGCAACCGGAAGTTCAACGGGCTCGCTGGCCGTATTCATGATCCGACACGGCCTCGTATCGTCCGCCGCGGGTACGCGGTTTATCAGCGAACAGGGAACAAAGATGAAACGCCGGAGTATTTCGCATGTTTGCAGGCGGGATAGCGACAGCGCATATCATACGGCTATGCTTTTGATTTTGCCGTCTCCGTTTTGCCGCTTTTTTCTTCCTTTGCCCCCGGAATACCCCAGCCCTGACAGATCCGGCTGCATTCACTCTCGATAAAAGCGGCACAGCTCCGGCAGTAATCTTCGGCTAATTCCCGGCAGGCTTTGATTGTCTCGGCCGGATCATTGCGACTCTGAGCGCCATTCCGCAGGGTTTCCATCGTCTTTGCGGCGCAGGTAAAACCGGACCTGGTCAGATCCAGATACAGTTTCTGCTGTTCCAGACAGAAAGCTAACATTTTCTGCAATGCCCCCTGCTGACCGTTGGCATTGTTGAACGCTCCATTCTGCCAGGATGGCCATTGTTTCATCATCTCCATGACCGGCCCTGACGCGCCGCTCTCCCCGGCATCACCGGTCTTGACCAATGATTTATTGATAATGTCCATCCAGGACTGAGACGTCTTTTTGAAGAAATCAAACACGTCCGCATTGACCTGATTGAAATCAGGTTCGTTTTGGGCATTCGTCGTCATCTTTTTCCTCCTTAACCTTTTTTTGTAGTTTAAGGAGAGAGCCCTTGCAAATCAATACCAAGTTATTGCCGGATTAATATCGGGTAAAAGCCCGTATCCATCATCAATACGTTTTGGCCGGAAGCAATTGTGTGGATTGATCAGAATTATTGGAATCTCGTTTCCATTTTGTGTTATTATAGTGGAAAGACTCGTTCTCTCTCGGGAGATTGACGATGAAGAAAAAAATTCATAAAACACTTTCTCGTAAAAATCCTGACCGGGCAGCAGACACGGCTTCATGCCTTCAGATTTTAAAGGCATCCGAGTTGCAGCTCCATCGGAGCGAAGAGAGGTACCGCCGGATATTCGAAAACATTCAGGACGTGTACTATGAAATTGAGTTGGACGGCACGATTCTGGAGATTTCTCCATCCATTGAAAAATACGCGCCATTTAAACGCGAAGAGCTGATCGGCAGATCCATTTACGATTTTTATGCCGACAAAAACAGCAGGCAGGTTTTTCTGCGGACCATTCAGGACAAGGGCTATGTTCACGATTTTGAAATTCAACTCCTGAATCAACCGGAAGGGCTAAAGACCTGCTCTATCACGTCGGCGATCGTCCCCGGCAGCAAAGAGCGTCCGCCATGGATCGTCGGTTCCATGAGGGATATTTCGGAGCGTAAGGCAAGAGAGGAGCTTCTCAGGCAAAGAGAGGAAGAACTCTCCATGAAATCCAGAAATCTTGAGGAAGTAAACACAGCGTTAAAAGTTCTCCTCAAGCAAAGAGAGGAAGACCGGAGAGAAATTGAAGAAAATGTGCTGACGAATATCAATGCCTCTATCCTGCCTCATCTGGAAAAATTGAAGGAAGGCCCGTTGACGCATCATCAGAAGGCTTGTCTGGAGGTGATTCACAGGCAATTACACGAAATCATTTCGCCCTTCAGGCACAGGCTGTCGCAAACCACGTTTGACCTCACCCCTCAGGAAATGCAAGTGGCGGATTTAGTAAAAAACGGCAATTCAACAAAAGAAATCGCCGGCGTTCTGGGAATCTCCATCAAAACGGTTGATTTCCACAGAGACAATCTCCGCAAAAAACTGGGCATCAAAAACCGTCAAACCAACCTTAGATCCTTTCTGTCGAAACTTACCGCATAATACCTGTTTTTGCCCCATATTTTCCCGAACATCATCCTGTATTGTTTTTGGGTAACACACCGATTATCTTAATAAGCAAGAGGAGCCGGTTCATCAGGAAGGAGGAGAAAGTATGTTCCAACCCAGAAAAATTCTCGTGCCGACGGATTTCTCGACCCATTCAGATCGAGCTTTTCATGTGGCCTTAAGCATTGCAGCCCGGTACCAGGCAAGAGTTTTTCTTCTCCATGTGATCAACGGCGCAATCCAGCAGTGCGCGGGCGATTACTCCATCGATAAAAATATCGTGGACCGTGTGATGAGCGAATGCATTGTTTTTGCAAATGAAAAACTTAAGGAGGCCATTGATAAAGATCAGGACGTGAGGAATGTTAAGGTTATTCCCGATGTTCGCCGGGGACAGCCTTATGAAGAGATTTTGAAGGAGGCGTCCGAGCGGGAGATTGATCTTCTCGTGATTGCCTCGCACGGGAAAACAGGCTTCAATAAGGATTTCATGGGGAGTGTGGTTGAAAGAGTGATGAAAGAGGTAAAATGTCCGGTGCTGCTGATCAGAAGCCCGGAGGGAAAGGAGGTGCCAGCATGTATTTCATGATGATTTGTACATGGGAGCCAAAAGATGAAAAAGAGGTCAGAACAAGAAACATTGATTGGAAATGGCCGGAGGATGTCAAAGTAATCAGTGAATTTTATGACATCCAGGGACGCAGAACGATTTACGTCGTTAAAGTAAAGGACGCCAAGGGTTTGATTGCCGCGCGGGCGGCCTGGATCGATATTATGAAATTTGAAATCTTTCCGGTCTATCCGCTGGGTGCGACTAAAAAACAACTGGCAGCATAAAGAAAGGAGGGAATTTTATGCCTACCGTTGAATTAACTTCCGAGGAAAAGACCATCCTTTTGGAGACCCTGGAGCGAGCCGACCATAGTCTCCGGGTGGAAATCGTCAACACGGACAAACGTGAATTTCGACGTGAGTTGAAACAGCGTGAGGCCGTCATGGAAGCGATCATGAACCGGCTGCGGAATGCGTCGAATTAAACCGGGCGCAATGCCCTATAAAGGAGGTGACCGCTTTGTACAGGAAGCTACTGGTTCCCCTTGACGGTTCAACGCTGGCGGAGTGCGCATTGCCCCACGTTAAGAATCTGATGAGCGCCGGCTGCGCGGAAGAGGCGACGATTCTCAACGTCCTGCGGGAGCATTTCATCCCGTTCGAATACGGACCGTCCGACCTTGAGATCATGGAAAAATACCGGGAGGAGCGCAGAAAATATCTTGCAGATGTGGAGCAACGGCTTGACGCTGAGGGAATTAAAGTTCAAACGGAGTTACTGGAGAATGATCATCCGGCCAATGCCATTTCCGATTATGCCGCGCATAACGGAATCGATATGATCATCCTCGCCACACACGGCTACACCGGGCTGAAAAAAATGATGCTGGGCAGCGTGGCTCTGGAAGTTCTCCATGATTCGCATGTGCCGGTGCTGCTGATCAGGCCGGAGTCCTGCCGGACATAGACCTGTTGAAAAGGAGGAAGGCGGCAACGGTTGAGGGCCGATCTCCATGAGAAAAGCTACTCGCCACCCTGATACATCTCTTCAATGATGTTTTTATATTGTTCGGCAATGGACTTGCGCTTGACTTTCATGGTTGGTGTGACCTCGCCGTCTTCCGTATAGAGCTTTTTGTCCAGCAGGCGGAACTTGCGGATATTTTCGACGCGGGCAATCTGCCGGTTTACTTTTTCCACCTCCTCGGAAATCAGCCTGATAACTTCTTCGGTACGGGTGAGACTGGCGAATGTGGTGTACTGCACTTTTTGATCCTGCGCGTATTTCACCACATTTTCCTCATCAATGACAATCAGCGCTGAAATGAATTTGCGCCGGTCGCCGATCACGACGGCATCGGTAATGTACGGAGAAAACTTGAGCAGGTTTTCGATATACTGCGGCGCGACGTTTTTCCCGCCCGCCGTGATGATCAAATCTTTCTTGCGGTCGGTGATTTTGAGATAGCCTTCCGCATCGACTTCTCCGACGTCGCCGGTATGGAACCAGCCGCCTTCGAGGGCCGCGGCCGTTGCTTCCGGTTCCTTGAAATAGCCCTGAAAAATCCCGCCGTGCTGAATCAGAATCTCGCCGTCCTCGGCAATCCGCACTTCGGCGCCCGGCAGATTTCGACCCACGGTTCCCAGTTTAAAATTTTCCGCATCGGAAATATGCGTGATGCCGGTGGTCTCGGTCAGTCCGTAGCCTTCGCGGATGGGAATGCCGATGCTCTGGAAGAATTTCAATATCTCATGCGAAATAGGCGCGGCGCCGGAAAAGCCCAGGCGGACACGGTCAAAGCCAAGCCGCTCCTTGAGTTTCCAGAAAACACTGAAATAGGCAAGTTGATAACCCAGATATAAATACCAGGGGATCGGTTTATTGCCCAGTTTGTATGTGTTGTAGCGTGAGCCGATCTTGAAACAGAGATTGAAGACCGTCCGCTTGAACCAGGTGGCATCGGCCATTTTGAGGACAATGGCGGAATGATATTTTTCCCAGATGCGGGGCACCGCGTGAAACAACGTAGGAGAAACATCGCGCAGATCGTTCATGACGGTGTCGGTGTTTTCCGTAAAGTTTACAATATGGCCCGCCCGCAGATGCATCATCAGATCGAAGATCTGTTCATAGACATGGTTCAGCGGCAGAAAGGAAATGGTTTCGTCCTTCGTTTCCATCCGGGTGATTTTTTCCGTAGCGCGGGCAATCCACAAATAATTCTGGTGGCTAATCATTGCGCCTTTCGGAGGGCCGGTGGTGCCTGAGGTGTAAATGATGGATGCGGTCTCTTCGGTTTTGCCTTCTTCCACGATTTTCTCATACAGGCCCGGATTTTCCTGATCGGTCTTCGCACCCAGCGCCAGTAAATCGTCCAGACTCATCAGCATGGGATCATCAAAGTGTTTGAGTCCCTCCATGTCCCAGACCACGCATTTTTTAAGATGCGGCGTCCGATCCCGGAACGCCAGCGCTTTATCGAACTGTTCTTCATCCTCGCAGAAAAAGACGACGGATTCGGAATGACCGACCACATATTCGCATTCAGCTATCGGGTTGGTGGTATAAACGCCGACAAAGATGCCGCCCAGCGACATGACGCCCATGGCGGAAAAAAGCCATTCCGGCTTATTTTCTCCGACGATGGCCACATGGTCGCCACGCTTGACGCCAAGAGCGTACAGCCCCATGGCAACTTTTTTCACGTTTTCATGGTACTGTGTCCAGGTGATGTCATGCCAGATACCGTAATCCTTCATGCGCATGGCAATCCGGGCGGGCTGCGTTTGCATCATCAATTTCAGTCCCTGCGGCAGGGTTTTGATTTCGTCTTTATTCATACGGATTTGCACCTCACCGGAAACGCACCTTTCTGCGATACCGCTTGTAACCCTTGGCCGATGTTTCTGTAGCGATTCCCAGGTAGAATTCTTTCACGTCATCATCTTCGCGCAGCACTTCGGGTTTGTCGGCCCGGACGATGCGTCCGTTTTCCATGAGAAAGGCATAATGAGAATATTTAAGCGCCATATTGACGTTTTGTTCCACCAGCAGGATGGTCATCCCCTGCTCGTTGATTTTCCGGATGATATGAAAGATTTCTTTGGTGAGCAGCGGCGAAAGGCCGAGAGACGGCTCATCGAGCATCAGGAGTTTGGGGCGGCTCATCAGCGCCCGGCCAATGGCCAGCATCTGCTGTTCGCCGCCGCTTAAATGCCCGGCCTGCTGATTTCTGCGTTCATCCAAAATGGGAAATTGCTTGAGGATGCCGGCAATATCGTCCTTGATGCCCTGCCTGTCTCTACGCGTATAAGCGCCCATCTGAATGTTTTCCATGACGGTGAGTTCAGGAAAGACCTCGCGCCCTTCCGGCACATAACTGATGCCAAGGCGGACAATTTCTTCCGTATCCATGCGGTCGATTCTTTTACCCATGAACTCAATGGTGCCTTTTTCCGGTTGGTCGTCATCAAGCAGGCGCATGATGGTTTTAAGCGTTGTCGATTTCCCCGCGCCGTTGCTTCCCAAAAGCGCAACAATATCGCCCTGCTTGATTTCAAAGGAGATGCCGTGCAGCGCCCGAATCAGATCATACCAGGTTTCAATGTTTTTGACGGCGAGCATCAGTCCTCCTCTCCCAGATAGGCGGCAATCACATCCGGATGCTTCTGCACTTCCTGCGGCGTGCCCTCGATAATTTTTACCCCCTGGCTGATGGCCAGGATTCTGTCTGAAATCCCCATCACCATATTCATGTCATGCTCAATGAGCAAAATCGTCACCTGATAGTCTTCCTGGATGTCCTTGATCCAGATACGCAGGTCATCCTTTTCCTCCGTGTTCATGCCGGCGGACGGTTCATCCAGGAGCAACACTTTGGGCTCCAAAGCCAGCGCCCGGCCTAACTCCACCAGCTTGCGCTTGCCGTAAGGCAGGTTGGATACAAACTGATCGCGCAGGGACTGAAGATCCAGAAAATCGATGATACGTTCGATGACTTCCCGATGCCTGATTTCTTCCCTGGCGGCGCGGGAATGCCTTCCCCACATGAAAGCGCCGCCGACAATGCCTGTTTTCATGTGGATGTGCCGGCCCAGCATAAGGTTATCCATGACGGTGGCGTTGCCGAAAAGTTGGATATTTTGAAAAGTCCGCGCCACACCTTTGCGGGCGATGGTGTCCGGACGCAGGCCGACCAGGTTTTCCTTTTCCAGAATGATCCTGCCTTCGCCGGGCTTATAAATGCCGCTGATCATATTGAAGATGGTGGTCTTCCCGCTTCCGTTCGGCCCGATGATCGAGAATATTTTATGATGATCGACTTCAAAGCTGACATCATGGACAGCTTTGATGCCGCCAAAAGAAATGCTGAGATGTTCCACTTGAAAATGCGCCATAATCCTGTTTACCCGTGACCGTCGTAACCGGTTCCGTCGCACCGGAAAGCGGGACAAAAGCCCCGCTTTCCGGTCAATCTAAACTATTTTTTCTTCTTCCAGCTTGCCAAATCATTGGACGTCCAGTCCTGAAGCAGAATGTAAGTGGACTTGGGGCCGCACTTCTGGATCATGATGGAGTCCGATCCCTGATGAACACCGGCGCTCCAGGTAACCGGAGGACCGATCCCCTGAAAGTTTTTCATCGCATTGAGCTGTTTCAATACGGCTTCCGTGCTGAGATTCCGGCCGGTCTTTTTGAGGGCTTCGATCAGCGGTTCTGCAAAGAGAATGCCCGCCATATAGAAAGTGCCCCAGCGTTCCTCCGGAGCGTATTTTTTCGCGGCTTCACGGTATTTCTTTAAAAGCGGCGTGTTGGAATCGGGAGGCAGGGCAAATGCGCCGGTAATAACCCCTTCCCATAAGCCGCCGGTAATTTTATTCATGAGCGGATAGTCGGACAGCGTATTGGAAGAAATCCATTGCGGTTTAAATCCAATCGTCTGGGCTGTTTTCAGCGCAATGGTTGCAGAGGTCGGATTGACCCACATAATGACCGCGTCCGCGCCGGAATTTTTCAGGCGCAGCATCTGGGAAGAAAGATCTTTTTCGCCCGGTTCCACGGAGCTTTCTTCCACAAGTTTCATCTTGAGGGCTTTCATTCTGTCTTTACATCCATCCAAACCGCTTTTGCCATAAGCATCATTCTGATAAAAGAAAGCGATTTTTTTCGCTTTGAGCTTCTCCACCGCATATTTGGTCAAAATACTTGCTTCATCGTCATACAGGGGATAAACCGCGAAAAGATAGGGCTGTACCGGGAAAACGTATTCATTGATGGCCGTTGACGGACCAACCCAGATAACTTTATTCTCGGCCAGATAACCTTTTACCGCCATGCCGGCCGCGGCGCTCACACCGCCGACAAAGGCAAATATCCCCTCACGCTCCACCAGTTCCTTGACCACAGCCTTGGTCTGCGCGGGATTATACTGATCATCGCGGATGAAGTATTTGATCTTGCGGCCATGAATACCGCCTTCATCGTTGACGATTTTAACAAGGATATCCGTCCCCCGGGCAACCGATCCCCAGGGTGCGGCAGGCCCTGTCTGAGGTCCCCACTGAGCAATCCGGATTTCTTTGCCGTCAAATCCCGGCCTGGCTGCGCCGGCTGCGCTTGAAATCATAAAAACCGTACATACAATCATGACTGCGATAAGTACTTTTCTCATAACCCCTCCTTCAGTTTGTGGATCGTTAAACGACGCCTTTTCCCTAAAACCTCTTTTTACGTTTTATCCCTTGTACCAGCTTCCCTTTTCTTTCAGAAAAGTGAAGCTGTAGTTAAAAATGCTGTTCCGGCCCGAGTGCGTAAACGTTATGTCCACTTCGACCTGAACAAATTTGTCCACGCCGGGATAGTGATCCCGATGGTCATTATCCCGCAGGCGATAGATGCCGACGATTTGATACGTGCCGATTTTTACGGGTGGATAACTTGCGATATCTTTCAGGTACTCGTCATAGGAATGTGTTTTTTTATAATCAGAGGACGGGGCCAGGAGCGCGTATGCCTGCTTCAGATTGCCTTCCTTCTCGGCCTTCAGGTAATTATTAGCGGCCTTTTCAATAGCGCTTTTTTCCAGCAGCATCTCCACTTTGTTGCGGGGAACATCCCAGAGCAGCAAGCCGGCAATCATCATCGCCAGGACAACCAAAAGGATGATTTTATTTTTCTTCCCGCTCATAAAAAAGCTCCCGATGCGTCAGGCCATCCATCCGATATGAACGGCGATTAAAGATCTTAAACTTTTTTCACATAATGTTTGCTGAACAACCCGCTGGGCCTGACGGTAATAATAAGAATGATGACAACAAAGGCCACGATCGGTTTCCATTCCGGCCAGGCATAACCGAAAAAGTTTTCGATGATTCCCAGGATCAATCCGCCGACAATGACGCCCGGGATACTGGTGAGTCCGCCCAGCACCGCCGCCGCAAAGGCGCGCATAAAGGGTTCCATCATGAAGTTGGGATCCAGTACGGAACGGGCCGCAAAAAACATGGCGGCAATGGCGCCGATCAGCGAGCTCATGCCCCAGGTGATCGAAAAGACCCGCTCGACCTTGATGCCCATGATCTTGGCCGCGTTCTGATTTTGCTGCGTTGCGCGCATGGCGATACCCAGTTTTGAATAACGGAAAAACAAAAACAGGAAGACCATGATGACCATCGAAAGGATAAAGACACCGATGGTCCACTCATTCAAGGCCAGACCGGGAATAATCTCATGCGTCTTGTGGACGGAAAGGAGAAAAGGGAAATCCTTTTGTTCGGCGCCCCATTTCCAGCCGGCCAGCCCCATCAGCAGCATTTCCGCGCCGAGGGTAATAATGAGCAGTCCCAGCACGGTCGGATCCTTGGCCGGACGCAAAAAACAAAACTCAATGGCCATGCCCAGCAGAATGGCAAAAACTAATGTAATCGGGAACGCCATCCAGAAGGGCAGTCCATACACGGTCAGCACATGATAGGCGACAAAGGTTGCCACCATGCCCATTTCGCCCTGTGCAAAGTTCACCACATCCGATGTCTTGTAAATGATGGCTACGGCAACGCCGAAAAGACCGTAACAGGCACCAATGGCCAGACCTTCAATCAGCAGCATCTCAAACATGCAAAGACTCCCTTTTGGCCCTTAAAACGGCCAGGTCTTCCAGTACTTTTTCATCCTGATCCATATGCCGAACATTCCCAGGGGTTCAAATATCACAATGGCAATCATGATGAGCCCCAGGGCAATGCCGCCGAAGTTGGCCAGTCCGATGACGGTAAACCACTGCTTGGATATGGCCAGCAAAAGCCCGCCGAGATAAGGCAGGTTTTCCACGTTTTTTAAAAGGTCGTACTGAAGATAGGTGATCAGGACGGCGCCCATAATCGCGCCAAGAACAGACCCCAGGCCGCCGACAACCACCATCACCAGAAAGATGATGGAAAGAATCAAATTAAAGGAAAAAGGGTCGAAGAAACTGACGACAAATCCATAAAGGCCGCCGGCAATCCCTGCGTAAAAAGCGCTCACGGCAAAAGACATGGTTTTAAAGATCGTCAGATTCACGCCCATGACTTCGGCGGCGATATCGTCGTCGCGGATGGACATGAACGCCCGTCCCACACGCGTTTTCATGAGGTTGCGCGCTCCGATAACGAGTAAAATCGTGATGATCAAAATGAGATAATAGATTTGCACATCCCCTTTAATGACAAAACTCAAAGACGAATTCGGAATTCCTAAATCAAGCGGCGGTGCGGTAATGCCCATTCTGCCGCCGAAAATTTCCCAGCGGCCGATGATGTGCATAATGGTGAGGCCAAACCCCAGCGTGGCGATGGCCAGATAAGGACCTTCCAGTCTCAGCGCCGGAAGGCCGATGATAAAGCCAAAAAAAGCCGCAATCAGCGCGGCAATAATGATGGCGGGCAAAAAAGGGACATGCAACTGCATCATAATGATTGATGTGCCGTACGCGCCAATGGCGAAAAACCCGGCGTGTCCCAGCGATATCTGACCGGTGTAGCCCACAAGGATATTGAGGCCTACTGCCAGAATAACGTTAACCAGAATTATATTGATAAGATAGATATTATAAGAGGGTAGATACAGGGGTAAGGTGAAAAGAAAAAGCAGAAAGATGATTGTCCATACGAGGACCGTACCGCTTTTGAAAAGCTCGACATCTTCATAGTAATCGCGCTTCATGTCCATGAGGATCACCACGCTGTTACTGCTGTGCTAAGGGTTCGCTACATCTGCTTCCGCTTTCGCGTTATAATAGCACAATTTTATAAAAAAACGAAAATATAATAATGGATGACTCTAGGACATCGTTTTCAAAAGAGAATGAACAAGGCTGTTCGTGGAGAACTGGCCGTTGGTAAGCCCGGAAAAAGCGTTTTCCCCGCCGAAGACTTTGTTGACGATATCATCCGGAGTTGAACCGGATCGCTCCATGCCTTTCACCTTTTCCGCAAGCCCGTTGAGGTAGTCGATACAGTCTTTAAGGGACTTTCTCCCGTCTTCGACGATTTTACCGACAGCGGTAAAGAGGACAAGTTTTTCCATGGGCAACTCCATGATCTTATTCATGGAGTGCATGATTTCCCCGATAGTCTCCTCAGGCCTGATGAATTTTGGCGTTTCCCGCGCAAAAAGATCACCCGAAAAACACCATCCCCTGGAGGATTCTACCAGACAGATGTGATCTTTACAGTGGCCAGGCGTTTCGATGACTTTGAATTCATAGTGACCGGTCTTAATGATGGGGGGAACGGGTTTGACCGTTGTCGGGACCGGATATCCCCAGGCGATCTCCTGATAGGGATAGAGAGCTGATCTTTGACCGATCAGGGGGATGGAATCGGGATGGGCATATATGTCCACGCCGTATCTGCTCATGATGTCATGGTTGCCGCCCGTATGGTCTTCATGATAGTGGGTGTTGACAACGAGGCGGAGGTCCTTTCCCTCCAGAAATGCCGTCAGTTCTGCCGAGGTGTGGCTGCATCCTGTATCCACCAGCATTCCGTCAACCAGATAGGCTGCCACCCAGTAAACCGGTTTGCCATTCATCTCTCTGCTCATGCGTATTTGGGTTACCCCGTCATAGACCTGTGTTTCGATCATCTTTGCCTCTCCAAATGATCATGTCTTCTTCGCCGGGAAAAACAATGAAACTCTGGTGCCGCGCCCCAACTGGCTTTCAATTTCCATTTTGCCGCCGTGCGCGTGCATCAGGTGCTTGACAATCGAAAGCCCCAGTCCCGTGCCGCCGAGTTCGCGTGAACGGGTTTTATCCACACGGTAAAAGCGTTCGCCCAGACGCTGGATTTCTTCTTTGGGAATGCCGGTTCCGGTATCATCGATCGTTACAACAATATAGCCTTCTTTCTCTTCGGCGCCGAACGTTACCCGGCCCCCCTCAGGGGTGAACTTTACAGCGTTATCCAGCACGTTCACAAAAATCTGACTGAGCCGGTCGCGATCCGCCAAAACCCCCGGCGTCCTTTCCGACATCGTATTCTCGATGGCGATTTTCTTGACCGCCGCTTTGGCTTCCACAAGCGGCAGGACGCTGCCTATCACATCGGGAAGAAACACATCTTCAAAATGAAAGTTGACCTCACCCAGTTCGATCTTCGAGATGGTCATCAGATCTTCCACCAGGCGGTTCAGCCGCTCGGCCTGTTTGAGCATGATATCAATAAATCGTCTGGCGTCTTCGGCATTCTCGATAGCGCCGATCTGGAGCGTCTCCAGATAGCCGATAATGGCTGTAAGCGGCGTGCGGATTTCATGCGTGACGTTGGCGACAAAATCCGTGCGAATTCTTTCCAGCTTTTTCAGGCGCGTGACATCGTGAAAGACGACCATGAATTTTTCTTCGCCGGGATAACCGTGAACTTCGGAGATGCTGACGCCCATGATCACCGGATCAATTTGTCCCAGCGTGATCTCACCCGTTACCGTATCACGCGATTGTCTGAACCGCTGAAACGCTTTCTGCAGATCCACGTTGCGAAAAGCTTCCAGCAGCGTCTTGCCGCCGATGTCTCCGTATTGTTCGGTCAGGATATTGGTCAGCGACGGGCTGACAAACTCAATCTTCTCATCGGTATTTAAAATTAAGACGCCTTCGTTGATGCTGGTCAAAGCGGTCATCAACTTGCTTTTTTCCTGGTTGGCCATGCGGATTTTATTTTGCAGTTCGTCCACCAGGTAGTTGATGTTGTCTGCCAGTGTTTTCGTTTCGTCGGACGTTTTCAGGATAATGCTGCCCTGCGGCTCTCCCTGACGCAACCTTTCGGTAAATCTTTCCATCAGGCGAATCGGCTCGGCAAGTTTATAAGAAATGAAAAGCGCCACCAGCAGAGAAATGACCGCCACGATGCAGATGGCCAGCAATATTTTTCGATAAACTCTTTCAATCAGGTTTTGAACATCATGAAGGGGACGCGCCAGCCTCACATAACCGGTAACCTGCGCTTTTGCTTTGATAGGTACCGCAACATAGAGCATATCAACACCCAGCGACTGACTGAACCGGGTAGCCTTGCCTTTGCCCCGCAGCCGGGCTTCCTGTATCTCCGGACGATTGAAGTGATTTTCCAGCCGGGTAATGTCCTTTTCCGAATCGGCAAAAACCCTGCCCCGCGCATCCACCAGCGTCACCCGCGAGCCGGATATGCCCGCAATTTGCCTCAATTGATCGGACATGGCCCGCGCGGAACTGAGGTCGATCAGTTCCGCATGGGTGAACAGCTCTCCCTCAATCTGATCGGTCATCACTTTTCGAATCTCATCCTTGATAAAAATGTTCAAAACGAGAAACGAGAAAAAGATGATGGCCAGATAGGAGAAAAATATCTTTAAAAAAAGATTGCGCTTCACGTCAACTCCTTACTCATTCATGGGACAGGCCTGATGACGGACGTTTTCACCGGTTACCATGTAAGTCACCATATCGGCAATGCCTTTGGCGTGATCGGCGATGCGTTCCATGTTTTTGGAAATCTGCATGATCATCAGGGATCGGTTGATCGACCGGGAATCCTCCATCATGTACGTGAGCAGTTCCCGAAATATCTGTTCGTTTAAATCATCGACAATCTGCTCTGTCCGGCGGACTTTTTCAGCGATCTCCAGATCGCCGCGAATAAAACTGTCGAGGGAATCCCGGATCATTCCACCGACCAGATCGGTCATCCGGGGCAAATCGATATAGGGTTTGAGCTGCGTTTCTTCATTCAATTGCAGAACCCTCTCCGCAATGTTGACAGCCATGTCGCCGATCCTTTCCAGATGGCCGGTAATTTTAATCGCCGTCGTAATAAACCGCAAATCAATCGCGGTGGGCTGCCGAAGCGCCAGGATTTTGATGCACCGCTCCTCAAGTTCCGTGTCCAGTTTGTCGATTTCATCATCATCCCGGATGACTTTTTGGGCGATGTCCGAATTTCTTTCAGACAGAGAGCTCATGGCCTGCTGAATCGCTTTTTCAGTCAGGGCGCCCTGATAGATCAAGCCATTTTTGATTTCCTGCAATTCTTTTTCGTAATGTAAGCTGGTGTGTCGTTTTTCTTCCATGCTTGCTCCTCCGGTTGATTCTTAACCATTAACCAAAACGCCCTGTAATATAATCCTCCGTCTGTTTCACATCGGGTTTGGTAAATATTTTCTCCGTTTCATTATACTCAATCAGATTTCCAAGGTAAAAGAAAGCCGTCTCATCGGAGATACGCGCCGCCTGCTGCATATTATGTGTAACAATGATGATTGTATAGTCTTTTTTCAGTTCTTCAATTAATTCTTCGATCTTGGCGGTGGAGATAGGATCAAGCGCCGAGGTGGGTTCGTCCATGAGCAGGATATCCGGTTTCATCGCCAGCGCCCGCGCAATGCAGAGCCGCTGCTGCTGACCGCCGGAAAGGTTCATGGCCGATTTGTTCAATATATCTTTAACTTCATCCCATAAAACGGCCTGTTTGAGGCTCTGTTCCACCAGGACGTCCATCTCCGCGCCGGAAACCCCGGTCAGTTTTGGACCATAGGAGATATTATTATAGATCGTCTTCGGAAAGGGATTGGGCTTTTGAAAAACCATGCCGATCTTGCGGCGGATTTCCACCGGATCAACATCGGGAGCATAGATATTCTTGTCTTCAAAAAGAATTTCGCCTTCGACCTTTGTCCCGTCAATCAGCTCATTCATCCGGTTCAAAAGCCGCAGCAGCGTTGATTTGCCGCATCCGGATGGTCCGATCAGCGCCGTGACTTTATTTTTCCCAAACGTCATCGAGATATCCGTCAATGCCCGGGTTGGTCCGTAATAGAAGTTCACGTTCTTTAACTTGATAATGATGTTGGAATCCATTCTTACCACCTTTTATTTCTTCGCATATACCCGCGAATAACAATAGCAATCAGGTCAATGCTTAAAACCACCCCCACCAGCACCAGCACCGTGCCAAATTGAATGGGCCGGGTCGCTTCAATATTCGTTCCCGCCGTGGCCAGAACATAAATGTGATACGGCAGGGCCATCACCTCGTCAAAAACCGATCCGGGCAGTTTGGCGGTGAAATAAGCGGCGGCGGTAAACATGATCGGCGCCGTTTCACCGGCGGCGCGGCCAATCCCCAGAATAGAGCCGGTGAGGATGCCCGGCAGGGCGTTGGGCAGAACGATCCGATACGTCGTCTGCCATTTGGAAACCCCCAAAGAAAGAGACGCTTCACGGAAAGTCTGAGGCACGGATTTCAGGGCCTCTTCCGACGCGCCGATGATCGTCGGCAGAATCAGGAATCCCAGCGTCAGCGATCCGGACAGAATGCTTGATCCGAATTTCAGGAAAATGACAAAGAAACCCAGACCAAACAAACCGAACACCACCGAAGGCACACCGGCCAGGCAATTAATACCGACCTTGATAAAACGGATGATCTTTCCCTGCCTGGCGTATTCCGTCAGATAAATGGCCGATGCGATGCCCAGCGGCAGGCCAATCGCAATAGCGCCGATGGTCAGATAGATTGTCCCCAGAATGGCCGGCATGATGCCGCCCTTCGTCATCGAATCGGTCGGGGGCTTTGTGATAAAATCCCAACTGATTGAGGAAATTCCGTTGACGATGATGTATAAAACCAGTCCGCCCAGAGCCAATGTAATGATCAACGCGGAAACGCGCACGAGCGTAAAAAATACGGTCTGTTTGAAATAGCGCCATTTCATCGAATTGTATTTTAACGATTTCATTGATCTGCCTTAAAGCGTCGCTGAACCGGTCTGTTTGAATTTATGTGACACATAGTCGGCTATCAAATTGAAGACCAGCGTCAGGCAAAACAAGACAATGCCGATGGCAAACAATGCCTGATAATGAAGGCTGCCGTAAGGCGTCTCGCCCATTTCCGCGGCAATGCTCGCGGGCATCGGGCGCACCGAATCAAACAGGCTCTCCGGAATGGCGGCGGCGCCGCCGGCCACCATCAATACAACCATGGTCTCGCCGATGGCCCTGGCCATCCCCAGCATGACCGCCGTGGAAATGCCGGACAGCGCCGCCGGCACAATCACCTGAACAATCGTTTCAAACTTCGTAGCCCCCAGCGCATAGGAGGCTTCCTTGAATTCGCGGGGCACGGCGTAAAGAGCGTCCTCGGAAATGCTGGATATCGTGGGAATCGCCATCAGTGCCAGAATCATGGACGCATTGATGATATTTAACCCCGTGGGCAGATCAAACGTTTCCTGAAGCCAGGGCGCGATAATGACCATGCCGAAAAATCCCAGCACGACGGACGGCAGGCCGGCCAGGAGTTCAATCACGGACTTGAGAATTTCCTTAATCGCCTGCGGCGCTATTTCCGAAATGTATATGGCCGCCAGCACGCCCAGCGGAACGGCGATGATCGTGGCAATCAGCGTCACGATCAGAGAACCGACAATCAGCGGCAAAATGCCGAAGGAAGGCGGATCATACGTAGGATACCATTCCATCCCGAAAAGAAAATCCTTGACGGATACCTTTCCGAATATCGGCAGGCCTTCCCGGAAGAGTGAAAAAACAATCAAGCCCAGCACAATGACGGAGACCAGGGCGAAAAGCAGAAAAATATATTTGATAATAATTTCTTTTGTCTGTCTGGTCATAGAGATTCCCTAAAATAATACATATGCCCGCTTTAAAAAATAGCACAACCCAATTAATTGTTGTTTTGATTGAATTCTTTTTCGATCCATTTCTTTATTTCATCGCGGATGCGTCCGTATTCCCTGATTACATCTTCACGATTTCCCTGAAATTTTGAAGGATCGGAAAAACCTTTGTGAATACGTAAATTTCCACCCGGGAAATATGGACAGGCCTCATGGGCCGAATCGCAAACGGTAACGATATAGTCCAGTTTGGAATCTTTAAATGCATCCAGGCCCTTTGAACGATGATGACGGACATCGATGCCGATTTCACTCATGACCGATATTACGAGAGGATCAATTTGCGTGGGATCGGAACCGGCGCTGAAAGCCGTGTACCGATCCCCGCAAATATTGTTTAAAAGCGCTTCAGCCATCTGCGAACGAACCGCGTTATGTGTGCAGATAAATAAAACACTTTTCTTAGAAAAACCCATTTTCACGACAATCCCCGGATAAATTTTTATTTCTTTTTGCTCTTAGGCGCTTTTTTCACATCCGTCATGGGAACAAAACCCTCTTTGGCAACAATTTTCTGGCCGACGGCGGATTTCACAAAAGCAATGTATTTCGCCACGTTGCCTTCCGGCTCACCGTTGGTGTACATGTAAAGCTCACGGGAAAACGGGTATTCTTTGGACATGGCCGTCTGAATGGAAGCCTTGATGCCGTTGACCATAACCGGTTTTACGCTTTTGTTGACATACCCGATGCCCAGATACGCAATCGCGTATTTGTTTTTCGCCACGGCCGTCACCAGAGCGCCGTTGGAAGCCAGCATCTGGGCTTTGGGCGTGACCTTGGCTTTATTCATAACAAAGTGATCCCAGGATTCGAAAGTGCCGGAAGAAGAATCGCGGGAAATCACGACAATCTGCAGATCGGCGCCGCCCACTTCCTTCCAGTTGGTGATTTTACCCTGGTATATCTGGCTTAACTGGTCAATGGATAAATTGGTGACTTTGTTCTTCGGATGCACAACGGGAATGATCGCGTCATAGGCCACAACGTGAGCAACCGGATTGACTCCCCTGGACTTGGCCAGTTCAATTTCTTTCTCTTTGATTTCACGGGACGATGTGGCGATGTCCGTGGTTTTGTCGATCAGGGCCTTGATGCCTTCGCCGGAACCTCCGCCGGAAAGCGAAATCTGCACGCCGGGATTGGCCTTCATATAAGCTTCCAGAGTGCCCTGCGCTACCGGCAAAACCGTGGTCGATCCCTTGATGACAATGGATTCCGCGGCAACAGATGTCCCCGCAGTGAGACATAACATTAAAAACCCGAGAGCCGCTTTCTTAAACATATTTAACATTTTATCCTCCTCAATTTTGATTTTGAGGCATTATACTGATTAAATATTACAGTATGATGACAGACTGATGAATTAATGATAATAATTTAAGGGATTCAACTGTTAAATGTTTTTCTCAATGATTTTGACGTCTATGGATGAACAGGTGACGTTGCTTTTCCCTGTAAAGACAAAAGCAACGATCCACAAAACCATTAAAAATATAATTATTCCCGGGCGCCACAACGAATGAAGGCCCAGCATTAAGTTCGGCATAACCGGAGAAGTCTCTGTGACAAATGGAACCATGATGAGGATATAGCCCATAGCCAGCAATGTCATAACCTGGTATGTGGAAATACGGCCCTGCCCCCGATGATCCGCTCGCAGGAATTCGGAAACAAAACGCCAGCTCTGTGCTATTATCAGCGTTATGATTAATGCCGCAGCAGCAAAACCTTTAAAGAAAAGATAAAAGCTTAAAAGCCCGGTCCCCGTATAAAGAACCGCTGTCAACGCCTGAATTGGAACAACCGCAAGGCCTTCGAGTTGCTGAGCATAGACAATTTTTTTAGTTTTTCCCCAAAAAACAAAATTCCACCGACGGAAGATTTTTCTGGTCAGGGAATGACATTCGGCCAGCGGTTTCCCGTAGCAACAACCGAAACTGATGCAGGCAAGCCGTCCGATCCCTTCTCCCAGGGCATAAGCAATCAGCATCGCCGAGAGGGTCTCTAAGACAGGAACTTGAAAGCTCCACCACTTTCCCAAAGTTAAATTCACCAGCAGGATGGCCCATGGGGCGATGATCATACCGGCAAAAGACGCAGCCCCTACGGAAAATGTATATGGTTTTTTCTCCACCCATCGCGCAATGAATCGCGAAGCGGTCATGCCGACAATCAAAACCGGCAGAACAACGGATAGAATCCCCATGATCTCAACCCGTAATGAACCCATCATGAGTAAAAACATCCCGACGGCAAACCAATAGGCCCAAGCGTTAAAAAATCCATAGAAGGTTAAATTGACACCGTTCCAGATGCCATTCGGGCCTTTTCTTCCGGGCAGACAGGCAAGAATTTGCCAGTCTTCTTCCGGAAGCGTTCGAAAAGCCCAGAAGAACAAGAGAGCGATCGCACCGGAAAGGCTCAAGACAAAGATTTCATCATGCATGATTATAGGAAATTCCCCGCATGGACCACCGCATTTTCTTTCGTTTATGATCGAGTTCTTTTTCCTCCTTACACTCCATACATAATCTGCTCATCGGTTCGATCATCAATCGTTTTTCATGAATGGTCCGGCCACAATGATCACAAATGCCGTACAAGCCCCTGTCAATGCGCATAATCGTCTCCTTGATGTCCAGCATTAACTCTCTTTCTCTGTCCCGACAGGCCAATTCGACAAACTTGTTGGACTCAACTGCCGCCTGATCAAAGGGATCGGCAAATTGACCGTCGGCATTCTTCATTTTAGATATGGTGTTGTCTGCATTGGACCAAAGTTCTTCCATCTTTTTCACCAAAGTCTTCCTGATTAACTGGATTCTTTCTTGTCTCATCCTCGTATCCCCCTCTTCACGATTTAAATTAATTCCCTTGATTCGACTCATAACGGAACTGGCAATAAATGATCTGACGCCAACTTCCGTCTCCATCAGAGATTTTCCGAAGCCTCGGCTGAAAATACTTTCTGCGTCCGGGTAGAACATATTCGCCGCGATATCATCCGCAAAACGGACTCTGTCTTTCTGAAATATCAATACGACCGTACTGCTTCCCGGGCGGAAAAGACTCTTGGGAACACCTTTCTTGACAAACATGCCCGTGCCGACAGAAACAGGGGAATCGTATTTTTTCTCACTGTAACACTGAACAATATCGCCGATCATCAGCGCCACCACTTCAATCATAGCCACTATACCCGCCTTTGTCCCGCCTTCCACATCCGTGTCAATGATTGTGACAACGCGTTTATTTTTGGAATAAGGTGTCACAACGGAAACAACAGCATTAGGGTTGCAGGCGTGATAGGTTCCCGAAATTTGATAAAAGTCGATGATTTTACCGGCGACCGGCGTATGATTGTAATGATATTTTTCCGGCGTTAATCTGAAAATCGCAAAATCGCCCTCTCGAAAAACTGAAAGCCAGGTGCGTTTATCAAATCCGAACATTTCCTCATAATCAAAAAACTTATCCTTGATGAATAAGCCTGACTCTTCCTTAAATGATCCCAGAAGCATCCTGGCGTCGGCTGGAGACACAACGGCGCAGGGATCGTTGGGCATCGGACGGCACTCCCCATAACGAATTTTACGTTCAAATATTTTTCTCAGAGAGTTCAAGTTTTCCGGCGCGTCCAGGCATTCCCAAGAGTCGATATTCAATTGCTTATGGATATCGAGATAATTGCTCATCCGATCAGATAGAATTCCGTCGTAGTTCATATAACTCAGCGCGCGTGAAACTCTGGCGCTGATCAACTTGCAGAAAAGCCAGGATGACTGTTCCCGGAGACGGCAGTAAATAAACTGTATTGCCCTGTCCCCGTAAAATTTCTCTTCTTTAATCACGCGTGTGTCACGCTCTATGTAATGATGCTGCATGATGGATATCCCTGAATTTGCAATTGAGTTCCGTCTTGTAATGGATGTGAACCAATACAATATTGACTAATTTCTCCAGTGTCTTTTCGGAAGCGGTTTCATCCAATATCTCCTGTTCGGCACGACACAGAAATTCACCGACTGGCATTTCCCTCAGAATACCGTCCAGCAAACACCGGATATCCTGCTTTAAACCGTCGGAAGCTTTTTCCAGTTTATTCAAATCTTCACCCAGCAGCCCCAATGCCTCCTTGATATGCTGATTGCGCAAATCCGTCCGGTAATAGTGTTCAGCCGCCTGATTAAACTTCTCTGCACTCAAATCCATCGGAGATTTAGCGCCGGCCATATGCAGAATGCCGGAGGTCAGCTTCCCGCAGGCGGAAAAAAGCTTCGATTCGCAGAGCCGTGTTTCAAGTTCATCGATTGCTTCCCGCATACCAAGCATTTCTATGAGATCGGCTGCATCTTCACGCAGAATCCCAAGCAGCGCCCGACGGTATTCCTGATGATGGATACGGACATAACCGGAATAACGCCGACTCATGCGCACCCGCTCTGTTTTCACAATAATCTTTTTCAACAGGGTATTGCCTGTATCGCTACGCACAAAGAAAGTCGGTATGCCGATGGCCGCACCGAAGATCACCTGCCTTCTTTCACTTTCAACGGAAGGATCATCCGGAATATGCTCATGATCGATCTGCCCGGTAACAATATATTTAAAAGCCAACAGATAGAGCAGATTTTGCAGATTGACGGCCGGTCCCATATCCTGCGTAAAACTTTCGAAGAGACTATAATGACGGCCTTCGAATCCGGAAAACCCCATAACACCGTATTCGCGAAGTTTCTCCAGAAGATAAAGAGACATCTTGGCGTCAAAAACACCGAGAACGGCAAGGTCTTCTTTCAAATGCCGCGAATTATTCATTACGCCGTTTAAGGCCGAACTCTTATCCGTGCTCATTAAAACAACCAGATAATCAATCAACCGAAAATCAGGAATGAAGTCCCCTTTTAGTCGAAAGACCTTACTGATCAGGTTGTCTAACCATCCCGGGCCAAAAGGTGTCACTGACTTGCCCAAAATACTCAGATTGGCTTTCTTTTGCCAGCGCCGCCAAAGCATTCGCAGATGCGTATAATCCAGTTCATGAGGCAGGAATCCCAGGGCTTTTTCCGGATGGAAATCCACAAAATCGAAGCGGTACGGCGCGGCGCTGTATGTGCCGACAAATAACGGGAGGAAATGCTCGACAATTTTCACAACCAGATCGCCAATATATTTTTCCTCCCGCGCGGAAAATCCCGAAGCAGGATCATGAAGCAACTGGCTGAGCTTTGCGCTTCCCAGGCTTACATGGGTTCCATTATTGGCCAGACTGATATTGGATAAATTCGGCAATGAAACCAGATTACTGGTAATAATTCCGGCTTCCCGAAGCTTCAAGACAGCATTGAATTGGCTGCGACTCAAAACACGATGACACAGATGCATGTATTCATATTTTTCTTCACCTTTATCCCATCCGGATAGACACGGATTCATGAAAAGCTCCCGGTAAAAAGCATCGGAAACGCACTGGCTTAAAATTTTCTGACGCATCGGCGGATGCGGTGATAAAAAGATCAGCGCCTTTTGCCCATTCTCCTGGAGTGAATATTTTATGTTGGCATACATCACCAGCAACTGGCTTAATAGAAAGCGGATCGCCATCTCTTTGGCCACAACCCGCCCCATTCCCGCTTCCGACTGCATGGCGACAACATAGAAAGATGATGTTTCCGGTGATGTATTGTCGTTGAGATAGGATTGCATAATATTTAAGGCTGTTTTGTGAATGAGCGGCTGTGCTTTTTGTTGCGGGTCAATGACCTCCGCCAGAGATAACTTTAAGAGATAGCTGATCGGGACCCGAATAAATTCGAAATTATCCTGCTGAAAAATAAATCTCCCCAAATCCGACCGTTGACCGGCAATCAGATTCTTTTTGTCCGCCAGTAAATCATGCTGAAACGTTCGTTTGGCAAGCACTCCCATTTTTTCGCGAGGGAAACGCACCCAGCTGTTTTCCCAGATTCCGTCCGTATTCATATTTAAGTATTTTTCCAGATCCGTCATGACCTTACGGGACATGTCTCCGGCCTTTGCCCGTCTTTTCGTATTGGCAAAGTAGTTGGACTGTTCGATATAAAGAGGAAGGTCAACATGATGTTTATCTCCGACAACAACCGTCTGCATTTCCGATTCGCTTCCGGCAGTCGTATCCGTCGGCGCGAAAGGAAGTGATCCTACATTCAAGCCCAACCGGTCAAACTTCACCCCAATGATTTCCGATATTTCACGGATTGATTTTGAGGCGACAGAGTTCAGTTTTTCGGAATAATTCTGTGCGTAAAAAGCCGCCATGTTCAAGATACATCTCCTTCGCGATAGTTTCCAGTGCTACGAAGGAATCATATATTTTCAATGTTTCATTATCATGAAGAAATAGAGATGTTTTGAATAAATACCCGAATATTTTCCATTGGACATGTTGAGAATGACGGTTACCGGGAACTATAAACGAAGATTGATAGGAATCTATTTGACATCGGCAAATTTATAGCCAAATCCGCGGACGGTCAGAACGTAGCGGGGTTCCTCCATATCCTCTTCGATCTGACTGCGTAAACGACGGATATGAACATCAACCGCCCGGTCGGTAATAAACGTGTCATCCCCCCAGACATCATTTAGAATTTGATTTCTTGAATAGACATGGCCGGGGTTACGGGTAAAAAAGAAAAGGAGCTTCAACTCCGTAGGACTCAAATTGACTGTGCGTCCGTGTATCTGAACGGCACAGGACTCATAGTTGATGGTCAGTCCATTGTATGCGAATGTTTTCTGAGCCGATGGTTTTTCCCTTTCCTGTGTGCGGCGGAGAACCGTTCTGACTCGGGCAATGAGTTCTTTAACGCTGAATGGTTTGGTAATATAGTCATCAGCGCCGATTTCCAAACCAATGATTTTATCCACTTCATCGCCTTTAGCCGTGAGCATAATAATCGGCACATGAGCAGTCCCCTGATTGGCGCGAATCATTCTGCATATATCTAAACCACTCATGCCGGGAAGCATCAAATCCAAAATAATCAAATCGGGTTTTTGCGATTTAACGACAGAAAAAACCTTACCGCCATCAAATACTTTTATTGTGCTGAACCCTTCCCTTTCCAAATTATAGGAAATCAGGTCCGCAATATCTTTTTCATCATCTACGATAAGTATCTTCGCCATGTTCACTTCCTACAATTATTATTATTCAAAAACAACCCCAAAAAAGGCAGGGCTTGCACCCTGCCTTTTTGGGGGTTCAAGATAATTTACCATCTATGGTGTTACATTAGAACGTCAGGGTCAACTTGTTGATGACCAGAAAATCGTTTGTGATGTCCTGGCTGGCAGCCGTCCTGCCGTGATACCACTTGCCGGTGAAGAAGTAACCTGCCCCAAGCATGTAGGACAGGTTGTTGGTAATTTTGTAGGTTCCGGTCACATCCACTTCGTAACCATAGTCTCTTCCTTCCCACGTATCACCTGCCAGCGTCTTGTCCGCACGGGCATAAGAAACAGACGCCATGATGTCCAGTTTGTCAATTGGTCGTACACCGCCGCGCAGCTGGCCAAAGTAAGCATTCGCCATCGTACCATCTTTAGATATAGATGTGCCATCCCAACCCGCCGGGGATCCTGCCCAGTTGTCCACATCATTGTTGAACAGGATCAGACAGGGATTCCAATCGCGGCCGCCGTGAACTGCCTGACCTTCATTTTTATCCTTCGTATTGGGGTCATCGCCGGACACATAAGCGATGCTGCCGCCCGCATAAAACATTCCGAAATCAGCCGTTGCGTCAATCCAGCCGCTGATGCCCTGCAAATCAACCTTGTCGATTGTGGTGCCGGTTACTGTTTTGCCGTCTTCATATTTTTGTTCACCGATCGCGTAATTGATTTCCGCCTGCAGGGCCACGGGGCCGATTTTGGCGATGGCATAGGGGGTGATCAGAAAATAGTTACTTTTGTTAAAAGTTGCCGCAGGACGATTTGCTCTTTGATTGTAATAATTGACGTTCAAGCCTGCCTTGCCGCCTTTCCAGTTATAAACACCCTCGATGCCATATTTATCATTATCGGCATCGGAAAATCCCGCAACGCCATTGCGCGTACTTTTCTCGTTTTCTTTGGTATAGGCCAGATTGAGTGTTGCCGGACCGAACGATTTTGAATATTTGATTCTTGGCTTGGGCCCCAGGCTGTTGCCAAAGATGGTTCCCGTGCTGCCGTCATTCATGTAACCGACGTCAAAGGTGCCGATTGGCGACTTATAGTCGATGTAAACCCAATCAATGGCGATGTTCTCATTTTCCGCTGCCGTTCCGGCGGAATCTCTGGCTGATGCAGTGACTGAACTTCTGGCTGCACCCCATGCTCTTTCCATTGCGTCAAAACGCGTGATCAGAGTCAATCCGGAAGATACGGCAAAATCTGTCCGAGCTCTTAATCTCTGATAATAAAAGGCGGTTGACGGTCCCACATCTTTCCGTAAAGATGTCTTATCCAGATACATCCCCGCCGCATAATACTCGCCGCTGAACTTGACATCAACGGCCGCCGCCGTCGTGCTGCAGGCCGCAATCAGCCCCAGCGATAACAAAACAACCCAAAATCTCTTCATTTCTTCCTCCTAAAAAGAATTATTATTCATAAAGATCAGCCCTTGATTAGCTCATCTTTATTCATCATGTGCCGGAACTATACAGGGTGTTTATTGCACGCTGATGACAATAAAATTACAAATCAAAGATATTATGATGTCGCCTGTGATCACATCAAAAGGAGGAACTGCTGATCATAATCGTTCAACGGTCAAAGTAATTTACGGAAAAATAAATTAAGGCGGAAATGACGGCGGAGATGGGTATGGTCAAAAGCCATGCCCAGATGATGTTTCCGGCAACACCCCAGCGCACGGCGGAAAGTCTTCTGGTGGAACCGACACCGACAATGGCGCCGGTGATAGTATGGGTTGTGCTGACGGGGATACCGGCTACGGTCGCACCGATGATCGAACAGGCGGCAGCCGTTTCGGCGCTGAATCCGCCAATCGGCTGAAGCTTTGTAATTTTGGTTCCCATCGTTTTAACAATCCGCCACCCGCCAAACATGGTTCCCAGAGAAATCATCGTATAACAGGCAATAACGACCCAAATAGGAATATGAAAGGTATTACCCAGCAAACCTTTGCTGAAAAGCGCCATGGCAATAATGCCCATCGTTTTTTGCGCGTCGTTCATGCCGTGCCCTAAAGAATATACAGCAGCAGACACAAGCTGAAGCTTGCGAAAGAGTTTGTCGGATTTGGCCATATTGGAATGACGACTCAGATTCATGGAAATAATCATGAAAGTAAAACCAAGCGCCATGCCGATAGCAGGGGAAACAATTATAAATATAGTTGTTTTCGTAATACCGGACCAGACCAGTGTTCCGGCGCCGGCTTTGGATACGGCCGCACCGATCAGGCCGCCGATCAAAGCGTGCGAGGAACTGCTCGGTAGCCCGTAATACCAGGTTGCGATGTTCCAGACAATGGCGCCGCCTAAGGCGGACAGTATAACCAAATTATCCACGATATCGATGTGAATAATTCCTTTACCGACAGTATGGGCGACCTCCGTCCCGACAAAAAACACGGCGGCAAAATTAAAACAAGCCGCCCAGATGACAGCGTGTTTTGGTGAAAGAACGCGCGTGGAGACAACTGTGGATATTGAATTAGCCGAATCATGAAATCCGTTCAGAAAATCAAAAACCAGCGCAATCGCCACCAGAACAAAAACAAACGCCATCGACTCAAGCATATTTCAGAATTATCCTTTCTCTTCCGTGGGCAAATCCCTGGTGATGGACCTGGCGTTATAGATGCCGAAACCAACACCGGCAATCATAAGAAAAATCAGAAAGAAGGATAATGCTTTATAGGCTTCCATCTGTGTTTTTGCTATTAATTCCGTTTCCTTCAATCTTTTTTCAGCCAAGTTTTTAATGATACCCACAACGGCATCGATATTATCGGTAAGTTCCCGATCAATCCCCCGTACGCTTTTATCCACCAGCACGGCACTTTTGAGATCAGACTGTTTATATTTTCTGAGGGCTTCACGATACTGATGCCCTAATTCTTCATGAACTTTTATCGAATCGGCAATCCGGGGAACAGACATCCCCGTGCCTGATACTATTTGGGAAAGCGATTGGAGGTATTCGTTCACTTTTCGGTCTTCTTCGTTAAAGGCTTTTAAATGTTTATCAAACAAGTCTTTATCATTCCCGCGCAGGAGAATGTTTTTCCATTCCTGAACCTGCTTTTTGAAATGAACCTGGGAAAGACGCGCTGTATCGATGGCATTGGCCATGGTTTGCCCCTCAAGGACGCTTTTGTGAAGGCGTTGATTTGATTCCACAATAGCGACAAGCCCGTATAGTCCGATGACAATGATCAACACCGAAAGTATGCCTATGGAGATAATGACTCGCCTGTGAAGGGATATGTCCTGGAAAGTGCTATGGGGTTCTTTCATAATAATGACCTCATGACATGAATGAATTTGTCACATCACAACGCTTATGCCTTCGATTCAATGTAAATCATCCGTATTCATTGAAGACCGCTGTTTTTAAAATGCTGAACATGCAAATGCTCAACCCATGCCTTATTGACTTACAGTATACAGGAAAAATGTTACAATTTGATGACAATTTGATGAATAGTGAGGAAAAATTGCGATGCTTCCGTTGGCGTATTGGCAGGGCATACAAGCCCGATGTCTCTTTCATCATCGACGATCAGAGTTTTCGCCATAGTTAAGGCCTGCCACAGGATGATTGGACAAAAAAACTCAGCGACGGCATTTTCAATTGCCGCCCTCAAAAAAATATCATTCGAAAATTAATCGGGGATTACTTTGAAAACTTCATCTCCCGGGCGAACGCGATCCGAAACTTTCAAACCGATATCATCGCCGGCAACAGCTTTTTGCACCGATTGGTTATTCACTTCCATGGATTGAATGACATCGGTAAATTCCGTCGTATGACCGGAAAATTTAATGCTGTCCCCGATCTGCAGTTCACCTTCCGCAATATGAACGGCCGCAACGCAAGGTTTCGCAAAAAACTTGACCACTTCGCCGATTTTTTTCTCTGTCATAGCGCATCCTTCCTTGTATCTAATACTTTTTTCAATACCTCAAACGGAAAACATAACCGGTTGTTGTAAATAAATACATTGATTGATTTCAAAAAACAACCATAAAAAAAGGCAGGGTTTGCACCCTGCCTTCTTGTGATCGATATCACGGGCTATTCAGCCTTCTTTTCCTTTGCTTTTCTCTTCGGCTTTGCCTTTTCTTTCTTTTTCTCATCAGGAATATATTCCAGGATGGAAACAGGCGCGTTATCGCCGAAGCGATAGCCGACTTTAACGATGCGCGTATAACCTCCGGCGCGATTGCGGAACCGCTCGGCCAGTTCGCCGAAAAGTTTGCCGACCATATCCTTGTCCCGGACAATCGACAAGGCCTGTCGCCTCGCGTGCAGGTCTCCTCTTTTGCCCAGCGTGATCATTCTGTCCGCCAGTTTACGCACTTCCTTGGCCGTTGTATCCGTCGTCCGGATGCTTTCATGCTTGATAATCGATGTCACCATATTACGGAACATGGCTTCCCGATGGCTGGACGTTCGTCCTAATCTTCTGCCCGCCTTACCATGATACATTGCTAAATTTTCCTTTCCTGACTGTCAAATCCCGATAATTGTTTAAATCCCGCTTTGATCAGTTATGCCGCCCTATTCATACCGCTGTTGCTATGGATTAACATCCATTTTCATTCCAAAAATGAGACCGTATTCGTTGAGAATATCCTTGATTTCGCTTAATGACTTACGTCCGAAATTCTTTGTTTTGAGCATTTCCGCCTCTGTCCTCTGAACCAGTTCCCCGATCGTATTAATCCCGGCGTTTTTCAGACAATTGGCTGAACGAACGGAAAGCTCCAGATCTTCAACAGACCTCATCAGAATTTCATTGTCCTTTTCCGGCTGAACTTCATTTTCCGGCACAACATCTTCTTCGACTTCTTCAAAATTAATAAACACATCCAGTTGCTGTTTTAATATTTTGGCCGCATAAGCAATGGCGTCTCCGGGATTCAAACTGCCGTCCGTCCAGACTTCCAGTACTAATTTGTCGTAATCCGTAATTTGGCCGACACGGGCGTTCTGCACCACATAGTTCACTTTTTTGATCGGTGTATAAATGGCGTCTATATTGATGGTTCCTTCCGGTTGATCCGGCTCCAATTCCTTTCTGGCGGCCGTATAACCTTTCCCCATCTTGACAACCATTTCAGCGTTAAATGCCCCGCCGCCCGACATGGTAGCAATATAATGATCGGTATTTAAAACATCAATCGTTCCGTCCGTAATGATGTCACCGGCCGTAATGACGCCAGCTTTGGTCACATTCAATCTCACAACTTTCGTATCCGCCGCTCCCAGTTTAAAGCGAACGCCCTTCAGATTCAAAATAACATCCGTGACGTCTTCCTTAATCCCGGGAATCGTGGAAAACTCATGTAAGACACCGTCAATTTTTATGGAAATAATCGCCGCGCCCTGAATGGACGACAGCAACACGCGTCGCAACGCGTTACCCAGCGTTACGCCAAATCCTCTTTCCAAAGGCTGAATTGTAAATTCTCCATAGGACCGTGTATGCGTCGCTTCATCAACATCAACACGTTTGGGACGAATCAAACTCGACCAGTTTCTCTGCATAATCAACCCACCTTCTTTAGCTGGTTTATTATATATTATTGTTGCTTACTTCGAATAAAGTTCTACGACAAGCTGTTCCTGCACCGGCATCGTCAAATCTTCACGGACCGGCAGCAATTTGATGGTCGCTTTAAAGTTATCTTTATCCAACACCAGCCAATGAGGCACGCCGCGTCTCGCAACAGTTTCCATCGCTTCGAGTATCCGACTGATCTTACGGCTGCCTTCTTTAATGGTCACTTCATCTCCTGCTTTTAAAAGATATGAAGGGATATTCACCGCTTTGCCGTTAATCAGAAAATGACCGTGGCTGATCAGTTGTCTTGCTTCAACCCTTGAATTAGAAAATCCCAGGCGAAACACCATGTTGTCCAACCTGCGCTCCAGAAGCATCAGCAAATTCGTACCGGTGATGCCCTTTTGCCTGTCAGCCTTTTCATAATAGCCATGAAACTGCTTTTCTAAAAGCCCGTACATTCTTTTGAGCTTTTGCTTTTCACGCAGCTGAGTACAATAGTCGGATTGCTGTTTCTTGTGGGATTGGCCATGATCACCCGGAGCGTAGCCCCTTCTTTCAAAAGCACATTTCTCCGAATAACACCGATCGCCCTTTAAAAAAAGCTTTAAGCCTTCACGGCGACACAACCTGCATGAGGAATCCGTATATCTTGCCAAAAAAAGCCTCCCTTTAATCTCAAATGATTCTTTAAAATATTTTTATCTGTGTTCTTATACCCTGCGCCGCTTTGGCGGTCTGCAGCCGTTATGCGGAACAGGCGTAACATCGCGTATCATCGTAATCGTTAATCCGGCCAGCTGTAAAGAACGCAGGGCCGACTCCCGCCCGGCTCCCGGGCCTTTGATGTAAACCTGAACACGGCGCATACCCTGATCCTTGGCTTTGCGCACAGCGTCTTCCGCAGCCATCTGCGCGGCAAACGGCGTACTCTTTCGAGACCCTTTAAAGCCCTGTAATCCCGAGGATGACCAGGAAATGACGTTGCCGGTCATATCCGTGATGGTAATGATGGTATTATTGAAAGTGGATTGAATGTGGGCAACACCTTCCGTAATATTTTTCTTTTCTTTTTTCTTACCTGTTTTTCTAACTGCTTTCGCCATTTTTCCTCCGGTCGGAAATTAATTCCAGCTACTTTTTCTTGCCTGCGATGGCCCTTCTCGGACCTTTTCTGATTCTTGCGTTCGTGTGTGTCCTCTGTCCCCTGACGGGAAGCCCCTTACGATGGCGTAATCCACGGTAGGCGCCAATATCCATCAAGCGTTTAATGTTCATGGATATTTCCCTGCGCAGATCGCCTTCAACCTTACCCTCTTTATCGATGATGCCTCTGATCGCCGATATTTCGGAGTCGGCCAGTTCGTCAGTTTTTGTATCCGGGCTCACGCCCGAATCTTTCAGGATCTGCTTTGCTCTCGTCTTGCCGATACCATAAATGTAAGTTAAAGCAACTTCCATTCTCTTATTTTTCGGTAAATCAACACCTGAAATTCGTGCCACCTATAACCTCCTGAAATGTCTAGAACTAGCCCTGACGCTGCTTATGTTTCGGGTTTTCACAAATAACGCGCAAAACACCCTTGCGTTTGACAATTTTGCACTTCTCGCATATTTTTTTTACTGACGATCTTACTTTCACGCTTCCAACTCCTTATCCCCGGCAAACTTTCACTTTGTCCTGTAAGTAATCCGGCCCCGTGTTAAATCATATGGGGAAAGTTCTACCGTGACTTTGTCCCCAGGCAATATTTTAATAAAATGCATGCGCATTTTTCCGGATATGTGCGCCAGAACCTTATGCCCATTTTCCAGCTCTACCCGAAACATGGCATTCGGCAGCGGCTCAAGAACCCGACCTTCAACTTCTATTGCTTCCTCTTTGGCCATACATTTATTCTACTTCATTCCTGCCGTCTTCATTAAGCAATTAATTTACTTAATATCTCCGGCCCGTTATCCGTGATTGCCACCGAATGCTCGAAATGAGCCGACAAACTCCCATCCGCAGTAATCACCGTCCAACCATCCGATAAAATCTTTACCTTATATCTTCCCGCATTGACCATCGGCTCAATGGCCAGAATCATCCCTCGCTTCAGTTCGATTCCCCGGCCTTTTTTGCCAAAATTTGGAATCTGCGGATCTTCATGCATACTTTTACCGATCCCGTGACCGACAAAATCCCGAACAACCGAATAACCGGCGGCTTCTACTGTTTCCTGAACCGCCGCTGATATGTCTCCCAAACGGTTGCCGTCGCAAGCCTGGTCGATTGCCGCATATAAACTCTGCTCAGTCACCTGCATCAGTCGAATCGCTGACTCGCTTACTTTACCAACGGGCAGTGTTATTGCCGAATCGCCATACAAACCTTGATAACAAACACCGTAATCAAGTCCGATAATATCTCCTTCGACTAAAATCCGATTCGAAGGCATCCCGTGTACTACTTCTTCATTTACCGAGGCGCACAGCGAATAAGGATACCCTCTATAACCTTTAAAAGCCGGCTTTGCTCCTCTTTTTTCCGTAACCCCTTCGGCTATTTTATCCAATTCTCTGGTCGTCACACCAGGCCTTACTTTTTCGCGAAGAACGCTCAATACTTCTGCGACAATCCGGTTGCTTGCTCTGGCTTTTTCTATTTCATCCGGCTGCTTCAAAATGACCATGAGACACACAACCTTAAATGAATATTTCTATCGCCTGCGCGCAATATGCCCTTTTTTCATAAACCCTTCATATTGACGGGTCAGCAAATGGGATTCAATCTGGCTGGCTGTATCCATCGCCACACCCACAACAATCAAAAGCGATGTGCCGCCAAAGTAAAAGGGCGTATTTAACTTTGAAATCAAAAAACTGGGCAGTACACATATAAGAGAAACGTAAATTGCGCCGCTGAAAGTCAGCCTCTCCAGGATTTTTTCAATATATTCGGCCGTATTTTTCCCCGGCCGGATTCCCGGAACATACCCGCCGAATTTTTTCATATTTTCCGCCATATCATCCGGCTTAATCGTGACAGCCGTATAGAAGAAACAGAAGAAGAAGATCAACGCCACAAATAGAAGTTCATATCCAACTTGTCCGGGTACTAAATATCCGGTAATCGTTTTTATCCAACCCTGAGGCGCAAAGTTAGCAATGGTCGCCGGAAACATAATGACCGATGATGCAAAGATCGGCGGAATAACACCGGAAGAGTTAATTTTAAGCGGCAAATGGGTTGTCTGCCCGCCATACATCTTTCTGCCTACGATTCGTTTGGCGTATTGCACCGGAATTCGTCTTTGCGCCGCCTCTACATAGACAATAGCGCCAATTACGGCAATCATGAACAACCCTAATAAAACCAAAATGAGAAAATGCAATTCGCCGGAAGCATACAAACTCCAGGTACTGCCGATCGCCCGGGGAATATTACACACAATGCCCGCAAAAATAATCAGGGATATTCCGTTGCCGATGCCCTTTTCCGTCATGGTCTCCCCCAGCCACATCAGGAATGAAGTACCGGACGTCAGTGTAATAATCGTCATTAATATAAAAGCCCAGCCGGCATTTAGAACAATCGGCGCGCCTGTTGGAGATGCCATATGCTGCAATCCCCACGCAATGCCGAATCCCTGGATAATACTTAAGCCGACGGTGCCGTAACGGGTATATTGGGTAATTTTCCTGCGGCCGTTTTCACCTTCTTTGGATAGTTTCTCCAGATGCGGAATCGCCACGGTCAATAAATTAATAATAATGGACGAGGTGATATAGGGCATAATGCCAAGCGCAAATATGGAAAAAGTGCTTAAAGCGCCGCCGGCAAACATATCCATCAATCCCAACATGGACCCCCTGGCCTGATCAAAAAACGCCAGCAGTGCTACGTTGTCAATTCCGGGGGTCGGAATGAAAACGCCGACACGATAAACCGCCAGAAGAAGAAAGGTAAACAATATTCTTCTCTGCAATTCCGGTATTTTAGAAACGCCGTCTAATCCCTCTAACAAATCAGATTACCTCTTCAATCGATCCGCCTGCCGCGGTGATTTTTGCCTTCGCCGCCGCGCTGATTTTCGCCATTTTCACGGTCACGGGAAAATCAATATTGCCCTTGGCCAGAATTTTGATGCCGTCGCCTTTTTTCTTTACCAGACCGCTTTTCAGAATCGCCGCCTCATCAATAATCGCGCCTTTTTCAAATTTACGACACAAATCCATAAGGTTCACAGCGACATAACTTTCCCGAAAGGGATTGCGGAAACCTCTTTTGGGCAGTCTCCGAGACATGGGCATTTGACCGCCTTCAAAACCATCCCGCGTATTACCGCCAGAACGGGCGTTTTGGCCCTTATGACCTTTACCGGATGTTCCTCCGTGGCCGGAAGCGTCACCACGACCGACTCTTTTTCTTTTCTTTGTCGCTCCGGCGGGCGCTTTCAGAGAACTCAAATCCATAGCCTACTCCTTTGACTCTTCCACAGAAACGAGGTGGATCACTTTATTAATCATGCCCCAAGTCTCCGGGGTATCCACCAGAGTCACAGTGCTGTTTAATTTATTCAGCCCCAAACCGCGCATAATCTTTCTTTGCTTTTCCGGCCGGGTAATTACACTTTTCACCATTTTAACTTTTAACATTTTGCCCACTGTATCAACATCCCTCGTTATTTTTTTTACTTGCCCCTCTGGGCGGCAATTTCCGCCGGATCTTTCAACTGACAAAGCCCTTCTACCGTGGCCTTGACCAGATTGTGCGGATTGTGTGAACCTAAGCATTTTGTCAAAATATTATGAACACCGGCAACCTCCAAAACGGCTCTCACGGCGCCGCCGGCAATTAAGCCTGTTCCTTCCGATGCCGGTTTCAATAACACCTTTCCCGCACCGAACTTTCCCAGAACTTCATAAGGAATCGTTTTATTGGCCACCGCAACCTTGACCATGTTCTTCTTGGCCATTTCCATCCCCTTGCGGATCGCTTCGGGAACTTCATGCGCCTTGCCCAAACCCGCTCCGATCATGCCCTGGCCGTCACCGACCACAACGATCGCGCTGAAACGAAACCGCCTTCCTCCCTTAACCACTTTTGCCGTACGATTAATGGCAATCACCCGGTCGAGGAGCTCCACATCTTTCATTTCTTTTTTTTCCAACGATTCTTCCCTTATCATAAGTTCTGTTTACTTAGTTTAGTTTAAAATTTCAGACCATTTTCCCGCGCTGCATCCGCTAAAGCTTTCACGCGACCGTGATAGAGAAATCTCCCTCTATCAAAAACGACTTTTTCCACGCCCAGAGTTTGCAAACGGGCCGCAATGAGCTTACCCACTTCTTTGGCCACATCCACTTTCTTGATGCCCTTGAATTTACCGGCCAGTTCCTTGCTCAGTGTGGAAGCTGTTGCAATGGTTGTGCCCTCGGCATCGTTGATGACCTGAGCGTAGATGTGTTTATCCGACCGGAAAATAGAAAGACGAGGCCGCCCGGCTGTTCCTGTCAGTTTGCCCCTTACTCTTTTCTCTCTTTTATCTCTGATTTTTAGTGTCTTTTTGGAAGCCAATGTTCCACCTCTTTAAGGCTATATTTATTAATTCTTATTTTGCGCCTGCCGCTTTCCCGGCTTTACGGCGAATATGCTCACCTGTGTACTTGATGCCTTTGCCTTTGTAAGGCTCCGGCTTTTTCAACGATCGAATTTCCGAGGCCACCCGGCCAACCAGTTCCTTATTAATGCCGGAAACAACCAGATTAACCTGTTTATCGACTTTCACATCGATTCCTTTGGGAATGCTGTATTCCACCGGGCTGGAAAACCCTAAAACCATCTTCAAGGTCGAACCGGCTACTTCCGCGCGATAACCAACGCCGGATATTTCCAACCCTTTTTCAAAACCGGCGCTGACGCCAATCACCATATTGTTGATCAAGGTTCTGGCCAATCCATGATATGACCGGATAAGGCGCTCTTCCGATTTTCGCTCGATAACTAAATTATTATCGGAAACGACCATCGTAATGCCATCCGGCAACTTCGAAGATAACGTGCCCTTGGGCCCTTCGACTTTAACAATGCCGCCACTTTGACTGATTTTCACATTCTTGGCAAAAGTGATCGGCTTTTTACCTATTCTCGACATGAACAAGAACTCCCGTTTAATCTATAATTTAATTACCAAACTTTACAAAGAATTTCGCCGCCGACATTCGACTCTCTGGCTTCCTGATCGGTCATGACACCGCGGGAAGTGGAAAGAATCGAAATACCAAAACCATTGAGCACCTTGGGAATTTTGTCCGCCGGAACATAAACCCTGCGCCCGGGCTTGCTGACCCTTTTAATATCTGTAATAACCGTCCGTTTGGTATCCGGATACTTGAGGGTAATCTTCAGCATCGGATGGCCATTTTCATCCTTGACCACCTCGTGATTGTTGATATATCCGGTCGCTTTCAGGACTTTGGCGATATTCATATTCATCTGCGACATGTAAACATTAACATTCTTGAAACGGGCTTTATTCCCGTTTCGAATCCTGGTCAGCATATCGGCAATAGGATCCGTCATCCCCATGCTTTTTCTCCTTCAACTAAAATTACCAACTTGATTTTATCATACCGGGAAGCTCGCCCTGCAGGGAAAGTTTCCTCAAACAGATTCTACACATTTCAAATTTTCTATAATATGCGCGGGGCCGTCCGCAAATCTGACAACGGTTGTATGCCCTGACCGCAAATTTCGGTTTCCTGCCTGCTTTTGCTATTAACGACTTTTTTGCCACGCGATATTCCTCCGGAACTTCCTCATTTAATTCTTAAAGGGCACACCCATCAACTTCAGCAACACACGGGCTTCCGCGTCCGTCCTTGCCGAGGTTACAATGGTAATATTCATTCCCTTGACCTTTTCGATTTTATCATATTCAATTTCCGGGAAAATGATTTGCTCATGAAGACCGATGGAATAATTTCCCCTGCCGTCAAATGCACTGGGGGATATCCCCCGGAAGTCTCGGACTTTCGGCAGGGCGACATTCACCAGACGATCAAAAAACTCGTACATCGTTTCTTTTCTCAAAGTCACCGAGCAACCGATCGGCATGCCCTGGCGGAGTTTAAATGTCGCGATGGATTTTTTCGCTTTGTTGATCACCGGCTTTTGTCCTGTAATCATGGCTATTTCCTGCACGGCGCCATCAATGATTTTGACGTTGGAAATGGCTTCTCCCAAGCCCATATTGACGACAATCTTCTCCATCCTGGGAACTTGCATGGGATTTTTATAATCAAATTCCTTGACCAGAGCCGGCACTACTGTTTTTAAATAAAATTCCTTTAATCTTGCCATTTTTTCTTAACCCACATCGATAACGTCATTGCACTTACTGCAGATACGAATTTTCTTGCCGTCCTCAAGGATACGATTTCGGATCCTGGTCGCTTCTTTGCATTTACCACAAATGATGCTGACCTTGGAGACATCCATCGCCGCCTCTTTTTCCACGACACCACCCTTGCTTTTCTGATCAGGTTTTTTATGCTTTTTGATCACATTGATCTTTTCGATGACCACTTTGTTTTTCTCGGGTATGGCTTTCAGAATTTTACCGGTCTTTCCTTTGTCTTTACCGGCAAGAACTTTAACCATATCTCCCTTTTTCAATCTGCCTAAACTCATTTTTCCCCTCTTCAAAAAAGGCTTACAAAACCTCTGGCGCCAGAGATATAATCTTCATAAACTGCTTTGCTCTCAACTCACGGGCAACAGGCCCGAAAATTCTTGTTCCGACGGGTTCCATCTGATTGTTAATGAGAACAGCCGAGTTGTCATCAAACTTGAGATAAGAACCATCCGGCCGTTTCACTTCTTTCACCGTGCGAACGATGACCGCCTTCATCACATCGCCTTTTTTCACCTTGGAATTCGGAATCGCCTCTTTCACCGCCACGACGATCACATCGCCCAGAGAAGCGAAACGCCGCTTCGATCCGCCAAGCACTTTAATACAAGCGACCCGCTTGGCGCCGGAATTGTCGGCAACATTTAGAATTGTCTGCATCTGAATCATAAAATAAACCCCACTATCACAAGCTGCTTGCCCACAAAGACAAGTTCCTATTTCGCTTTCTCCAGAATTTCCAGCATCCGCCAGCGTTTGTCTTTACTCATCGGCCGCGCTTCAATAATTAATACGGTATCGCCCATTTTACACTGATTCTGCTCATCATGAGCTTTGTATTTAACATGCTTGCGGACATATTTTTGAAATACAGAGTGCTTAACCAGTCTTTCGGCCTTCACCACAATGGTTTTATCCATCTTGTCACTGACGACCACACCCTTAATGGTGCGCTTATTGCTCTTTTCAGCCATATTAACCTGCGGCCTCCTTTTCCTTCAGCACCGTTGCGATACGGGCAATGTCCTTACGGAGGCGGCCCAAGATGGCGGTTGATTCAAGTTGCCCCCCGGCATGCCGAATCTTCAACCGAAACAGTTCTTCCGCTAATTCACTATTTTTTGTTTGAAGCTCGTTAATTCCGAGACCTCTGATTTCGCTAATTTTCATCAGATATCTCCCTTGATAAAAACTTTGTCGAAATGGCCAGTTTATGCGCTGCCAAGCGGAAGGCTTCTTTGGCCACTTCCTTGGTTACGCCTTCCATCTCATAGAGGACTGAACCGGGTTTGACAACCGCCACCCATCCTTCCGGCGCACCCTTACCTTTACCCATTCTGGTTTCAGCAGGCTTCTTGGTAATGGATTTATGCGGGAATACCCGAATCCAGATCTTACCGCCACGCTTTACATAACGAGTCATGGCAACACGAGCCGCTTCAATCTGCCTCGCGGAGACCCATCCACATTCAGCCGCCTGTAATCCATAGTCGCCAAAGGAAATAGTGCCACCCCTGGTGGCCTTTCCTCCCATGCGGCCTTTCTGTAATTTTCTATATTTTACCCGTTTTGGCATTAACATAATTTAGAACTCCCGTTGTCCTTCACAGCATTCCTCCCCGGTTTCAAAAAACCTCCGATTGGAATCATGACTGTTTTTCATTCTTTGTGGGCAATACTTCTCCGTGAAAAATCAAAACTTTAACACCAACCAAACCGTAAGCCGTATGGGCTTCAATGAAACCGTAGTCGATATCGGCCCGAAGCGTATGCAGCGGAACGCGCCCTTCACGATACCATTCCGAGCGGGCAATTTCAGCGCCGCCCAGCCGTCCGGAACAGCTGATCTTAATACCTTTGGCGCCAAACTTGAGGGCATATCCGACGCACTTTTTCATCGCGCGGCGGAAAGCAACACGACGTTCCAATTGCATGGCGACATTTTCGGCCACTAGCTGGGCGTCCGTTTCCGGTTTGCGGACTTCTAAAATATTGATAATAATTTCAGCCTTCGAAAATTTTTCAATTTCCGCTTTCAGCTTTTCTATTTCCGACCCTTTTTTCCCGATAATGACACCCGGCCGGGCCGCATAAATATTGACTTTGGCTTTATTGGCCGCACGCTCAATCTCAATATGAGAAACACCGGCATGATACAGCTTTTTCTTAAGGTACTTTCTGACCTTTAAGTCCTCAAGCAGCATCGCACTATAATTCTTTTCGGCAAACCATACAGACTGCCACTTTTTAATGTAGCCTAATCGTAATCCTACCGGGTTAACCTTCTGACCCAATATCGTTCCTCCTTACCTTTCATCCACAACAACGGTGATATGTGACGTTCTCTTCTTAATTCCCGCCGCTCTTCCCTGGGCTCTGGCACGCCATCTTTTCAGCGCCGGCCCCTGGTCCACAAATATCTCCTTAACATACAGCGTGTTTTCGTCAATATTGGGATTCTGGGCGGCATTGGCGACAGCTGACTTCAGCACCTTGGCAATAATACCCGCCGAGTACTTTCGAGTGTAAAGCAGAATATTGCGCGCTTCCTGCACCTTCTTGCCTCGAACCAGATCAACAACCAGTCGAACTTTCTGCGGCGACATCCGAATATATTTTGCTACTGCTTTTGCTTCCATATCTGATCAACTCCAAACCTGTCCGTTTGCGCGAAAATGATTACTTCTTAACCTTTGTTTTCCGGTCACCGGAATGAGAATAAAAAGTTCGGGTCGGCGCGAATTCGCCCATTTTATGACCCACCATATTCTCTGTCACATAAACCGGAATGAATTTTTTTCCGTTATGCACGGCAAACGTGTAGCCGATTAACTCGGGTGTAATGGTTGAACGCCGCGACCAAGTCTTAATCACATTCTTGCTGCTTTCGGCCTCCATTTTTCGAACTTTGGCCAGCAAACTTTCTTCAATATAAGGACCTTTTTTGATCGAACGTGCCACGTTTTATTTACCTCTTCTCTTCACGATATATTTATCAGTTCTCTTGTTCTTCCTTGTTTTATGTCCCTTGGTCGGAACTCCCCAGGGCGTACAGGGATGACGACCACCGGATGATTTGCCTTCGCCGCCGCCCATCGGATGATCCACCGGGTTCATGACAACGCCGCGCACATGGGGTGTCTTGCCCAGCCAGCGGGTTCGTCCCGCTTTACCGATGCTGATGTTTTCATGGTCATTGTTCCCGACCTGACCGATCGTCGCCATGCATTCAATAAATACCTTGCGGACTTCACCGGACGGAAGCCTCACCTGAGCGTAGGTTCCTTCCTTAGCCATCAGTTGGCCATAAGTGCCTGCCGAGCGGATGAGCTGTCCGCCGCGACCTACTTTTAATTCCACATTATGAATCAGAGAACCAAGCGGAATATATTTCAAAGGGATGGCGTTTCCCGGCTTGATATCAGACTTTGCCCCGCTGACCAGAACATCGCCGACATTGATCTGCGCCGGCGCCACAATATATCTTCTCTCACCGTCCCGATAGTTGAGCAACGCAATTCTGGCCGACCGGTTCGGATCATATTCAATGGTCGCCACTTTCGCCGGAATGTCCGTCTTATTGCGACAGAAATCAATCATCCGATACTTACGTTTGTGACCGCCGCCAATGTAACGCGCCGTGATCCGGCCATAACTGTTTCGACCGCCGCTTCTCTTAACCGGCTTTAAAAGGCTTTTTACCGGTTCGGAAGATGTTATTTCAGCAAAGTCAGAGACACTCTGAAATCGTCTTCCGGGTGATGTCGGTTTGTATTTGATAATTCCCATTTGCTTAATCCTTAACTTGTTCTATACGCCTTCGGCGACTTCGATGCGGCTGCCTTTGGCTAAAGTCACAATTGCTTTTTTCCAGGAACTCTTCCGGCCCATGACCTTTCCCATTCGTTTCTGTTTGCCTAAAACATGAAAGACATGGACATCCGTAACTTTTACTTTAAATAATTTTTCCACGGCATTGCCGATTTCAACCTTATTGGCCTTGCGATCAACTTCAAAGTGATACTTATTGGATACTTCGCGATCAATGTTGCTCTTTTCCGTAATGATGATTTTTTTAATAATTTGATGCAGTTCCATTATGCCAACAATGCCCCCTCAATCTTTTTTATAGAGGGTTCAAGAAGAACCAGATGCTCATAATTCAACAAATCATAAACATTGATTCCTTCCAACCGAATCATTTTGACGTTTTTTATATTTCGTGATGATTTCATCAAAACATCGCTGCCCTGATCAACCACAAAAAGCGCTTTTTTCAATCCGAAGAGATTCACCACTTTCTGAAATGTTTTGGTGCTGATCGCTTCCATCGGAAAATCACGCAGAATTGTCATTTTATCTTCTTTAACTTTCATGCTGAGCGCGGAAATCAAAGCATTTTTCCGGACTTTTTTCGGTACGCTGTATGAGTAATCACGAGGTTGGGGACCGAAAACAATGCCGCCGCCTCTCCAGATCGGAGATCGTGATGTTCCCGAGCGGGCGCGGCCGGTTCCTTTTTGACGCCACGGCTTTTTTCCGCCGCCTCTCACATCGCTTCTTCCCTTGGTTGCCGATGTGCCGGACCGGCGAGATGCCAGTTGCATTTTGACAACATCATGGATCGTTGCTTCGTTGACTTCGGCGCCAAATACAGCGTCATTCAACTCAACTTCCGCCACCTTCTTCTTTTCAATATCAAAAACATCTGCGACTGCCATGTTTATAACTCCACTGATTTACGCACTTTTTTTCCTAGCTTGCTTAATGATAACATAACCGTTTTTACCGCCGGGAATGGAACCTTTTAATAATAACAAATTTCTATCAGGACGCACTTGCCAGATCTGAAGATTTTGAATGGTTTTCCGAACATCACCCATATGACCGCCCATTTTGGTGCCTTTAAATACACGCGCAGGATCGGCGCTGGCGCCGATGGAACCCGGAGCCCTGTGAAACATGGAACCGTGCGTCGCCCGTCCGCCGCCGAAACCGTGTCTCTTCACAACTCCCTGAAAACCTTTGCCTTTCGATGTGCCAACCACATCGACATAGTCACCTGACTGAAAAATATCAGAAGCGATTTCCTGTCCGGCCTCATATTTTCCGGCTTCGGCGGAAAATTCTTTAAGAATACGGAAGAAACCTTTATTCGCCTTATTCAAATGACCCTGAAGCGGTTTAGTGACATTCTTTTGCTTCACGCGACCGTACCCGATTTGAATGGCATCATAACCATCTTTTTCTTTGGTCTTCACCTGAACAACTATCGACGGTTCAACCTCAATGGCCGTAACACAGACAGCAGCGCCATCCTCGGCAAATACCTGTGTCATGCCTAATTTTTTTCCAATAATTCCCTTGTTCATCGCCATCCAACTTTTATATAAATAAAGCCACGATATTCAACATTCCGGAAAATGGCAGCATTCAGACCATTTTCCACCGCCTTTACTTCACGCCTACGCTTTTATTTCGACATCCACTCCCGCCGATAGATCCAGTTTCATCAATGCATCCACGGTGGCTTGCGTCGGCTCAACAATATCAATCAATCTTTTATGTGTGCGAATTTCGAACTGCTCCCGGGATTTCTTATCCACGTGCGGTGAACGATTGACACAGTATTTATTGATTTCCGTAGGAAGAGGTATGGGGCCGGCGACTCGCGCGCCGGTCCTTTTTGCAGTCTCAACTATTTCTTCAACAGATCGATCCAGCAGTTTATAATCGTAAGCTTTGAGACGAATTCTAATCTTTTGTTCTTTCATTGATCGGATAACCTATTTCCAGTTTCTATTCAATAACTTTGCTTACGACACCGGCGCCAACGGTTCTGCCGCCTTCGCGAATAGCGAATCTTAACTGCTGTTCCATCGCGATAGGCATAATGAGTTCAACAGTCATTTTTACGTTATCACCAGGCATGACCATTTCTACACCCTCGGGAAGCGTTGCCACACCCGTCACGTCGGTTGTCCGGAAATAAAACTGCGGACGGTAACCGGAGAAAAACGGCGTATGACGACCGCCCTCTTCCTTGGTCAGAACGTAAACGGCTGCTTCAAATTTTGTATGGGGGGTAATGGAACCGGGTTTGGCGACAACCTGTCCTCTCTCCACTTCTTCGCGCTTGATACCGCGAATCAACAAACCGACATCATCACCGGCACGGCCTTCATCCAAGGTCTTGCGGAACATTTCAACACCGGTCACAACAGTTTTAATGGTGGGACGAATTCCAATGATTTCCACTTCTTCGCCGACTTTAACAATACCGCGGTCAACTCTTCCGGTCACAACGGTGCCACGACCAGAAATGGTGAAAACGTCACCGACCGGCATCAGGAAAGGCTTATCGGTATCGCGTTTCGGTTCGGGAATGTAAGCATCTACGGCATCCATCAGTTCCTGGATGCATTTCACATCGGGAGAATTGACATCTTCGGCTTCCAATGCTTTAAGGGCTGATCCTCGAATAATGGGAAGATCGTCACCGGGGAATTCATACTGGGTTAAAAGCTCCCGTAATTCCAGTTCTACAAGATCCAGCAATTCAGGATCATCAACCAGATCAACTTTATTCATGAAGACAACAACATAGGGAACCTGCACCTGGCGGGCAAGGAGGATATGCTCGCGTGTCTGTGGCATCGGACCATCGGAGGCGGCCACAACCAGAATCGTCCCATCCATGTGAGCGGCGCCGGAAATCATGTTTTTAATATAGTCGGCATGGCCGGGGCAATCGACGTGAGCATAATGTCTTTTAACCGTCTCGTATTCCACGTGGCAAATATTGATAGTAACGCCGCGTTCCTTTTCTTCCGGGGCATTATCGATAGAATCAAAAGCCCGGAATTCCGCCAAACCCTTTTTCGCCAGATATTTGGTAATGGCGGCTGTTAATGTGGTCTTGCCGTGATCCACGTGACCGATGGTTCCTATATTTAAATGCGGCTTAGTCCTTTCAAATTTTTTCTTTGCCATCTCACCTTTCCTCCTTAACTTTGAATGGTTGGTTTCCTTGTTTTTTTATATACAATTCTGTTAAAATTTATAATGAGCAAAGGCCTTATTCGCCTCCGCCATTTTATGCACAGCTTCTCTTTTCTTAACCGCTCCGCCGCGATTATTCGCAGCGTCGATTAATTCAGCAGCCAGTTTTTCACGCATGGTTTTTTCGGTTCGCTCCTGAGCGTTCGAAATCAACCAGCGGATCGCCAAAGCCGTGCGCCTTGCCGGAACAACTTCCGTCGGCACCTGATAGGTGGAACCGCCCACCCGTCGCGATTTCACTTCAATGACCGGCTTTACGTTATTAACAGCCTTTTCGAAAAACTCAACCGGCTGCTCCTTGACTCGCTTTTCAATAATGTCAAAAGCGCCGTACAAAATACTTTCCGCAACGCTCTTTTTCCCTCTTTTGAGCAAAGAATTTACAAATCGGGCAACCAGCTTGTTGTTATATTTGGGATCCGGTAAAATTTCCCTTTTTTCTACTTCGCGTCTTCGTGGCATTTTCCTGTCCTTCGTTTAGCTTGGCTTTTTTGCGCCGTATTTTGACCGGCTCTGCTTGCGGTCGGCAACACCGACAGCATCCAGAGCGCCTCTGACGATATGATACCTTACACCCGGCAAATCCTTCACTCTGCCACCACGAACCAGCACAACAGAATGCTCCTGAAGATTGTGGCCGATACCGGGAATATAGGATGACACTTCATAACCGCTGGTCAGTCGCACTCTGGCCACCTTGCGCAGAGCTGAATTCGGCTTTTTGGGCGTGGTCGTATAAACTCTCACACAAACTCCGCGCCTCTGTGGTGAACCGGCCAAAGCCGGGGCGTTTGTTTTTCTCTTAATTTGGGTTCTGCCTTTGCGAACCAGTTGACTAATTGTCGGCATTTCTCCTCCCGAACGTTTTGCTGTATTTTTAAAAGCAGCAGCAAATCTGCGGTAACTATCAATTCAAGTTGTTTCTGTCAAGCAATTTCTTCTTGATTTTCATTTATTCTGCAATCGCTTCCACATCCGCATCTTCAACCTTGATGCCCAGTTTGCGATACATCACCAGACCGGTCCCAGCCGGTATTAAACGTCCCATAATGACGTTTTCTTTAAGGCCTCGCAGGTAGTCTGTTTTACCGGAAAGCGATGCCTCCGTCAGGACCCGGGTTGTCTCCTGGAATGAGGCAGCCGAAATAAAACTCTGCGTGGAAAGCGATGCTTTGGTAATACCTAAAAGCAACGGGTCGCCGATGGCCGGTCGCCCACCCTGAGCCATCACCTTATCATTTTCTTCCTGGAAGCGGTAACGTTCAACCTGCTCATCAGCGATAAAAGCCGTGTCACCAGGATCGTTTATCCGGACGCGACGCAACATCTGGCGTACAATAACTTCCATATGCTTATCATTAATTTTAACGCCCTGCAAACGATAAACTTCCTGAACTTCATCAACCAGGTATCTGGCCAGCTCTTTTTCGCCTTTAATCGCCAGAAGATCATGGGGATTATTCACACCATCCATCAAAGCGTCGCCGGGCGTTACTCGATCTCCCTCCTGAACACTGATATGCTTGCCTTTGGGAATCAGGTATTCCTTTTCTTCGCCGACTTCCGGAGTGACAAGAACCTTACGCTTGCCCTTGGCATCTTTGCCAAAAGAGACGATGCCGTCAATTTCACTGATCACGGCAAAATCTTTGGGTTTACGCGCCTCGAACAGTTCGGCAACTCGCGGCAAACCACCTGTAATATCTTTCGTTTTCGTTGTCTCACGGGGAATCTTCGCCAGAATATCACCCGCCCGAACAGCATCTCCTTCAGAAACGACAATGTTAACGCCAACGGACAGGAGATAGCGCGCCACGGCACTGGTTCCGGAAAGCTTCGCGGTTTTTCCTTTGCTGTCTTTAATCGAAACCCGCGGCCTTAAATCGCCGCCTTTAAATTCCGTAATGACTTTACGGGACAGACCGGTAACTTCATCAACCTGTTCCTGCATGGTTTTTCCTTCAATAATATCACCGTATTTGATGGTTCCATCCACTTCCGCCAGAATCGGGATAGAAAAAGGATCCCATTCTGCAATCAGCTGCCCGCGTTTTACGGAACTGTCATCGCTCACCTTGAGATGGGCGCCATAGGGCACGGTGTATTTCCCGCGGCTGCGTTTCTGCTCATCGAGAACATGAACTTCGCCGTGACGGTTCATGACCACATAATCATTTTCTCTGGTTTTCACCGTATTTAAATTGACAAACTTTACCAGACCGTCATGACGCGCTTCCAGAGTGGAATGCTCGTCAAATTTTGCGGTACCACCGATATGGAACGTTCTCATGGTCAACTGTGTACCCGGTTCGCCGATGGACTGCGCGGCAACGATACCTACAGCCTCGCCGATGTTCACAATGTGACCGTGGGCCAAATCGCGTCCATAGCACATGGCGCAAACACCATGTTTGGCGCGGCAAGTTAAAACGGAACGAATATTAATCCTTTCAATGCCCGCCCGATCAATTTTCTCGGCCAGGGCCTCATCAATCGCCTCATTGGCTTTGACAATCACTTCGTCGGTAAAGGGGTCTTTAATTTCCCGCAAAGCCACACGGCCCAGCACACGTTCGCCGGCGGTTTCAATAATTTCACCGCCTTCCATCAAAGCGGATACATAAAGTCCGTCCACGGTTTCACAATCCTGCTCCGTAATGATGCAGTCTTGCGCCACATCAACCAACCTTCGGGTCAGATAACCGGAATTGGCTGTTTTCAAAGCCGTATCCGCCAGCCCCTTGCGGGCGCCGTGTGTTGAAATAAAATATTGAAGGACTGTCAAGCCTTCACGGAAATTTGCCGTGATCGGCGTTTCGATAATTTCACCCGATGGTTTCGCCATCAAACCACGCATACCGGCCAATTGCCTGAGTTGCTGACCAGAACCGCGGGCGCCGGAATCAGCCATCATGAATATCGGGTTGAAACTTTCAATGCGGCGTTTCTTGCCGTCAAATCCCGCAACTTCTTCCGTACTGATGCCGGTCAGCATTTCCGAAGCGATTTTTTCGGTGGCCTGAGCCCAAATGTCGATGACTTTATTGTAACGTTCGCCATCGGTAATCAAACCATCCATGTACTGCTTTTGAATCTTCAAAACATCCTTGTCGCCCTGCGCCACGATGTTTTTCTTGTTTTCGGGAATAATCATGTTCCCCACGGCAAATGACAAACCGGATATCGTGGCGTATTTAAAGCCCAGATCTTTAAGCCGATCGGCCAGAAGAACGGTTGTCTTATCACTGCAGAGGCGGTAGCAATGGTCAATCAGATTGGCCAGGCCCTTTTTATTCATTAACTTATTAATGGCATCAAAGTTAATTTCTTCAGGAATAATTTCGTAAAGAATCACACGTCCGGCGGTTGTTTCTTTCAATTCCGAATCAATGCGCACTTTAATCCGCGCGTGCAGATCAATCGCTCCGGCGTCAAGAGCGGTACGCACTTCTTCCGGACCGGAAAAAATCATCCCCTCGCCCTTCACATCTTTCTTGGCGCGGGTCAAATAATAGATCCCCAAAACGATATCCTGGCTGGGAATAATAATCGGCTTGCCGTTGGCCGGAGACAAAATATTATTCGTGGACATCATCAGGACGCGCGCTTCGGTTTGCGCCTCAATGGAAAGCGGCACATGCACAGCCATCTGGTCGCCGTCAAAGTCCGCGTTGAATGCGGTACAGACGAGCGGATGCAGACGGATCGCTTTTCCTTCAATCAACACCGGCTCAAAAGCCTGCATACCCAGACGATGCAGCGTCGGCGCACGGTTCAGCATCACCGGATATTCACGCACCACTTCATCAACGGCATCCCAGACTTCAGCCGTTTCTCTTTCGACCATTTTCTTGGCGCTCTTCACCGTCGTCACATAGCCCTTTTCCAACAGGCGATTATAGACAAAAGGTTTGAAGAGTTCCAGCGCCATTTTTTTGGGCAAACCGCACTGATGCAGTCTTAAATCGGGACCGACGGTAATCACCGAACGACCGGAATAATCCACGCGTTTTCCCAGCAGGTTCTGGCGGAAACGTCCCTGCTTGCCCTTGAGCATATCTGAAAGCGATCGCAATGGCCGCTTGTTCGTTCCCGTAATCGCTCTTCCCCGGCGGCCATTGTCAAAAAGAACATCCACCGCTTCCTGCAGCATGCGCTTTTCGTTGCGGATAATAATCTCCGGCGCATTGAGTTCCTGCAGGCGTTTTAAACGATTATTCCGGTTAATGACACGACGGTACAAGTCGTTGAGATCCGACGTAGCAAAACGTCCACCGTCAAGCGGAACCAGAGGGCGCAGATCAGGCGGGATAACCGGCAGAACGGTTAAAACCATCCATTCCGGCTTATTGCCGGACTTGCGCAACGCCTCAACTACTTTGAGGCGTTTGACAATTTTCTTCTTTTTGGTGTCGGAAATGGACGTAACCACTTCTGCACGCAATTCTTCATAAAGCTTTTCCAGATCAATTTCTTCGAGCAGCTGCCGCACGGCTTCAGCGCCGATTCCGGCGACAAATCCGCTTTCTCCGTACTGATCTTTCGCATCAATGTATTCTTCATCCGTAAGGAGTTCTTTCTTTTTCAGCGGCGTGTCTTTCGGATCCAGAACGATCCAGGATTCAAAGTAGAGAACCTTTTCCAGTTCTTTGAGGGTCAGATCCATCACATTGCCGATACGGCTGGGCAGACTCTTTAAAAACCAGATGTGGGCAACCGGCGTCGCCAGCGTAATATGCCCCATTCGTTCACGGCGAACCTTGGATTGAATGACCTCAACACCGCACTTTTCGCAGACAACCCCGCGGTGTTTCATGCGCTTATAGCGACCGCACAGACATTCATAGTCCTTCACCGGACCGAATATTTTCGCGCAGAACAGGCCGTCGCGCTCCGGCTTGAATGTCCGGTAATTGATTGTCTCCGGCTTTTTGACTTCGCCGTTGGACCAGGAAATAATTTTTTCCGGCGAAGCGATCGAAATCTTCATCGCATTGAATCTGATCGGATTTTTTGGTTTTTCAAAATAACTGAAAACGTCTTCCACAGATTATTCTCCTACTTTTTAAAAGCTTTTGTGAAATTTTGGAAGTTTATTCTTCCTCGATTAATTCCACGTCTAATCCGAGGCTCTGGAGTTCCTTCACCAGCACATTGAAGGATTCCGGAAGACCCGGCTCGAATGTATGTTCGCCTTTGACGATGGACTCATAAATCCTCGTCCGTCCGGCAACGTCGTCAGACTTGACCGTTAAAAATTCCTGAAGGGTATAGGAAGCGCCATAGGCTTCCATGGCCCAGACTTCCATCTCTCCCAGCCTCTGACCGCCGAACTGCGCCTTGCCGCCCAGGGGCTGCTGTGTCACCAGCGAATAGGGCCCGATGGAACGGGCATGAATTTTATTATCAACAAGGTGATGCAGTTTCAGCATGTAAATGATACCGACCGTCACTTCCTGATCGAACGGCTCACCGGTCCGGCCGTCAAACAGGATCGCCTGACCCGTTTCCGGAAGCCCTGCCGTATCCAGTAATTTGCGAATCTGCGCCTCGGGGCAACCGTCAAAAACAGGACTGGCCACCAGCATACCTTTTTTCAGGCGGCTGACAAATCGATGAATATCTTCCGCGGAAGCATTTTCCAGAAATTCATCAAACTGAGGCGTTGAATAGGTTTTCTTCAATTCACTTTTAATGTGGTTCAGATTATTATTCTTTTCCAGAAGTTCATTGAGGCCCTCGCCGATCGATTTTGCGGCCCAGCCCAAATGTGTTTCCAGAATCTGGCCAACATTCATGCGGGAAGGAACCCCCAACGGGTTGAGAATAATATCTACCGTAGATCCGTCGGCAAAATAAGGCATATCTTCTTCCGGAAGAATTCTGGACAAAACACCTTTGTTCCCGTGCCGACCGGCCATTTTGTCGCCGACAGACAGTTTTCTTTTAATGGCAACATAGACTTTTACCATCTTGATCACACCGGGCGGCAGTTCGTCGCTGGCTTTAATTTTGTCGAGCTTTTCCTCGAAATGCGCTTTAACGAAATCTATTTTTCTTTCCATTGCGGAAATCAGATTGGTCAGTTTTTCTTCAGAACCGTCATGCTCGGCAAGGGTGATTTCTTTCCAGTAGGTAAAGGGAATCTCAGCCCAAATGTCTTTGGTAATTTTGTCGCCCTTTTTCAAAATCGTTTTCTTTTTCACATCGACGATTTTACCGGCTGCTGTTTTTCCGATCACCAGCTTGGCAATATCTTTTTTGATGGACTGAGCCAGGATGCGGATTTCATCATCACGATCCTTCGTCAGCTGTTCAATCGCATCTTCTTCAATGGCCTGTGACCGCGAATCTTTGTCTGCGCCTTTGCGCGTAAATACTTTGGCATCGATGACCGTGCCTTCTACACCGGGCGGAACGCGTAAAGATGTATCGCGCACATCGCTGGCTTTCTCGCCGAAAATGGCGCGCAACAATTTTTCCTCGGCAGACAACTGTGTTTCGCCTTTGGGCGTGATCTTGCCGACCAGAACATCTCCCGGTTTAACGGAAACACCAATCCGAATGATCCCGCTTTCATCGAGGTTGCGAAGTGCTTCCTCACCGACATTAGGAATATCACGCGTTATTTCTTCCTTGCCCAGCTTGGTGTCACGGGCCATGGTTTCAAACTCTTCAATATGAATCGACGTGTAAATATCTTCTTTGACAATCCGTTCACTGACCAGAATGGAGTCTTCATAGTTGTATCCACCCCAGGACATGAAGGCCACCATGACATTCCGTCCCAGTGCCAGTTCGCCGTTATCCGTTGCGGGACCATCGGCCAGGATATCTCTCTTCTGGACACGGTCACCGACGGCAATGATGGGTTTCTGGTTAAAGCAGGTGTCCTGATTGGAGCGCTGATACTTGGATAAGGTATAAATATCCACCCCGGTATCCAGACCGTCTTCTTCCGGCTTATCGGCGCGAACCACGATGCGGAAAGCATCCACCATCTCGACAACCCCCGTTCTCTTCGCCACCACAACGGCGCCGGAATCGCGGGCAACAACAGATTCCATACCCGTCCCGACGACCGGAACCTCGGGGCACATAAGCGGTACGGCCTGACGCTGCATGTTGGAACCCATGAGCGCGCGGTTGGCGTCATCATGCTCCAGAAACGGAATCAGCGCCGCAGCCACTGAAACGAGCTGATCGGGGGCAACATCCATCATTTTGATGTCTTCCGGCAGGGCAGAGACGAAGTCACCGCCTTTTCTGACCGAAATCAGTTCCTCCTCAAATTTTCCTTTTTTGTCGAGCGGCCGGTCAGCGGGTGCGATCAACTGGTTTTCTTCTTCGATGGCCGTCATAAACTTCACACTGTCCAGCACCTTGCCATTTTCGACCAGACGATAGGGGGTTTCGATGAAGCCGAACTCATTCACACGCGCGTAAGTGCTGAGGGACACAATCAAGCCGATATTCGGGCCTTCCGGTGTCTCGATCGGACAGATGCGACCGTAATGCGTCGAATGAACGTCGCGGACTTCAAAACCGGCGCGTTCTCTCGTCAAACCGCCCGGTCCCAGCGCGGACAAACGCCGTTTATGGGTAATTTCCGATAACGGATTGGTCTGATCCATGAACTGAGACAATTGGCTCGAACCAAAAAACTCATTGACCACCGCCGATACCGGTTTCGCGTTAATGAGATCGTGCGGCATCATGGTTTCAATATCCTGCAGGCTCATTTTTTCCTTAATCGCCCGTTCCATGCGCACCAGACCGATGCGATACTGATTTTCGATGAGTTCTCCCACGGAACGCACACGGCGGTTCCCCAGATGATCAATATCATCGACGCTGCACTCGCCGGCGCCGTTTTTCAGATCAATGAGATACTTGACGGACGTCATGATATCTTCATTACGCAACACCGTTAAATCCGTTGGCACATTCAGGCGAAGTTTATAATTCATCTTGGCGCGGCCGACATCCGACAGATCGTAAGTTTCCGTTTCAAAAAAGAGACTGTTGAAAAATTTCGCGGCGGTCTCCGGCGTCGGAGGATTACTTGGACGAAGCCTGCGGTAGATCTCCATAATCGCGTCTTCCGTGGTTTCAATCCGATCCATCAGCAGCGTGTCACGAATGGATGCGTTATCAAGGTCTTCATCAATGTGAATGAACTTCAATTCTTTGACGCCCTTTTCCTGAGCGATCTCGAGTCCATTTAACGGCATTTCTTCATTGCATCGAAAAAGGATCTCTCCGGTCGCGGGGTCATGAACATCCGCCGAAAGAACTTTCCCTGTCAAATCAACCTCTTTAATGGCTACACGTTTAATCCCGGCGTCGATAACCCTCTTGAGCAGAGGTTTGGTCAGTTTACGCCCTTTTTTAACAATGACTTCATCGCTTTTCGGATCTTTAATATCTTCCGGCGCTTTTTGACCGGCCAGGGATTCATCGACTGCGAAATAAATCTTTTCGCCTTCAAGTGTAATTTTCTCGATATTGTAAAAATAATTTAAAATAAACTCCGTTGAGTTGCCCATGGCCTTCAACAAAATCGTCACGGGCATTTTCCGACGGCGGTCGATTCGGACATAAAGCAGATCCTTGGAATCAAATTCCAGATCCAGCCAGGAACCGCGAATGGGAATGACTCTGGCCGAGTAGATCAGCTTACCGGAAGCAACCGTTTTCCCTTTATCATGATCAAAAAAGATACCGGGCGACCGATGCAACTGGCTGACAATCACGCGCTCCGATCCATTGACGATAAACGTGCCGTTTTCCGTCATGAGCGGAATTTCTCCAAAGTAAATTTCCTGCTCTTTAATATCACGGATCGGCTTGGTTTCCGCCGCTTCACGATTGATCTTGCCGTCGGCAAGCCTGTCGGTGTCAAATACCACCAGCCTGACCACAATTTTCAAGGGAGCGGCATAGGTCATACCCTTCTGAACACACTCCCTCATATCATACCGGACATCCCCGATTTTGTAGCTGACAAATTCCAGAGAACATTTCCCACTGAAATCCGAAATGGGAAACACGCTCTTGAAAGCACCCTGCAAGCCGATGATGCGCCGTTTTGCCAGTGGCACATCGGCTTGCAGGAACTTTTCATAAGATCGTGTCTGTATTTCAATCAGATTGGGAATTTCCTGTATTTGTTTTACACGGCCAAAATTTTTTCTAAAGTCGCCCATAGCATCCTTAAATAAAATAAAAAATGAGAGATTAGATTATTTAATCTCGACAGTTCCGCCCACTTCTTCAATTTTCTTTTTGATGTCGGCAGCTTCGTCTTTGGAAACACCCTCTTTAATGGGCTTGGGCACGCCTTCCACCAGATCTTTGGCTTCTTTCAGACCTAATCCGGTAATCGCGCGGACCACTTTAATGACCTGGATCTTTTCCGCGCCGAAACCCGTGAGAATCGCGTTGAATTCCGTCTGCTCCTCAGCTGCTGCGGCGGGCGCTGCACCGGGAGCCGCCACGGCGGCCATCATGGGTGCGGCGGCAGACACACCGAATTTTTCTTCCAGTTCCTTCACCAGAACGGAAAGCTCCAGCACGGTCATATTTTCAATAAATTTTACAACGTCTTCTTTCGTTATTTCAGCCATTTTTCTCTTCCTCTTTAAGTATTTATTTTAGTTTAATGTATTTTTCTTTTCGCTATAGGCATTGAGCACCTGCACAAAGCTTCTGGGAACCGCGCTCAAAACCGTGACCAACGATGTCGGCACCGCCGCCATGACGGAAACCAGTTTACCCAGAAGAACTTCCCTGCTGGGTAATTCAGCCAAAGCGGTAAGGTCCGGTTTCGTCAACAGCTTGCCGTCAAGCACGCCGACTTTAATTTCCAGTTCAGGATTCTTCTTGGCGAATTCAATCAATGCCTTCGTCGGCGCCACCGGATCCTTATAGCTCAGGACAACGGCAACGGGATATTTAAAATGGTCCGCCAGAACAGAAAAGTCTGTCTCTCTTGAGGCAATGCCCAGCAGAGTGTTTTTGACAACCTTTAATTCGGCATCGTTCTTACGCAATGCGTTTCTCAGGGCTTCCATTTTTTCAACATTCATCGCGTTGAAACTGGTCAAAACGCCCAGCTTGGCCTGCTTGAGTTTCTCCTGAAGCTCGGATACAATTTGTTCTTTCGTTTTCCGATCCAATATATCAGCCTCCTTTCAAATTATTTTTTACTTGAGGCCGGAGAATCTAGCCGCATACAGAATGGAAAACGGTCCATCCGTCCTGCCCGATCCCCGTTTTCCGAAAAAATGATTACTCCGATAAATTCAGTAATTATTTTCACTCTACGAGTCTCGGCAGGCCTTCTTCCGTTTAAACTTCCGTACCTGCTGTCTTCGACCTATACAATTTCTACTCAGACGCTTCCAGTCACATTTTTTTGAGACCATCCGCGACTTCAACTTTATATTTTAACTGGCGCTTTTAATATCCAACGGGTCAATTCTCACGCCCGCGCCCATGGTACTGGATAACGCAATACTCTTAATGTAAGTTCCTTTGCTGGAAGCCGGCTTCAATTTGATAATGGTCTCCAGAAGAGCATTGACATTTTCGCTTAATTTTTCAGCGCCAAAAGACACCTTACCGACCGGTGAATGCACAATACCGGCTTTTTCCACGCGGAATTCCACTTTACCCGCTTTGAGCTCCTTCACGGCATTGGCGATATCAAATGTTACCGTTCCCACTTTAGGGTTGGGCATCAAACCGCGCGGGCCTAAAATTTTAGCAATTTTACCCACCGCCCCCATCATGTCCGGCGTAGCAATTACGCGATCAAACTCCAGCCAGCCGCCTTTTATTTTTTCAATAATCTCGTCACTGCCGACTAAATCCGCTCCGGCCTCCAGCGCTTCTTTTTCTTTATCGCCCTTGGCAAAAACCAGCACACGCACTGTTTTACCCAAGCCGTTGGGAAGAACAACACTGCCCCGAACCATTTGATCGGCATGAGCCGGATTGACGCCCAGACGGACGGCGGCATCCACCGTCTCGTCGAACTTGACCCCGGCCATCGATACAACCATTTCCGCAGCCTCTTTCAGCGTGTAGCGCTTGGTCGGCTCAACCTTAGCTTTCGCAGCTTTAATGCGTTTGCCTCGTCTCAACATGATAAAACCTCGTCTTTATTAACCTGCTATTTCAATTCCCATTGACCTTGCCGTACCGGCAACAATCTTAACCGCGCCTTCAATATTGACAGCATTCAAATCATTGAATTTCAATTGCGCAATTTCCTGAACCTGTTTGGCCGTCACAGTTCCCACTTTTTCCCTTTTGGGATCCGCCGCCCCCTTGGCAACTTTTGCCGCCTGTTTGAGCAAAACGGAAGCCGGCGGCGTTTTGGTGATAAAGGTAAATGACCGATCCGCATAAACCGTGATGACGACGGGAATAATCATGCCTTCCTGATTTTGCGTCATGGCATTGTAGGCCTTGCAAAACTCCATAATATTCACGCCATGCTGTCCTAACGCCGGCCCAATCGGGGGTGATGGTGTCGCCTTTCCCGCTTTAATCTGCAATTTGATATTCGCAATAACTTTTTTTGCCATAACAATCACCTGATCTAAAAAATTTTTTAGGCTTAATCCTTGCGCCTTGAAACCAATTACCCTTTATTGCCCCTGAGTGACCTGAATGAAATCCAACTCCACCGGCGTCGGACGGCCAAAAATGCTGACAATCACCCGAAGCTTGCTTTTTTCCGGCCGAACTTCATCAATAACACCGTCAAAATTGGTGAAAGGGCCATCAATAATTTTAACATGATCACCGACATCAAATTTAAATTTCGGTTTCGGCTTCAGGGTTCCTTCGTCAATTCTGACCTTCAGATTCTCAACGTCTTTATCCGGAATCGGTGAAGGTTTGTCCTTGCTGCCGATAAAACCTGTTACTTTCGGTGTGTTTTTGACGATGTGCCAGTTTTCATCGCTCATTTCCATACGCACCAGAATATAACCCGGGAAAAACTTGCGTTTGGAAGTTTTTTTCTCTCCCGAAATCAACTCCACAACATCTTCTTCCGGAATCAAAATATCGGAAAAACAATCCTGAGCGCCGGCCAGTTCAACTCTTTCCTGAAGGCTCATCTTGACCTTATTCTCAAATCCCGAATAAGTATGTACGACGTACCATTTAAAAGCCATGAAGTTAACCTAATATGGATTTTACTAATTTAGCGAGAATTAAGTCTATAATTCCCAGATAAAAAGCCATGATCGCCACAATAACCATGACAACCCCTGTGGAAGCCAGCGTCTGTTTCCGGGTCGGCCAGGTAACCTTTTTCAACTCAGCCTTGGCCTGGGTAAGGAACTGCAATGCCTTGTCCGCAAACAATTTTATTTTATCCATAATTCTCAGCCTTTTTTTCGGAAAAAACTGGCAGGCCAGGAGGGACTTGAACCCCCAGCATCCGGATTTGGAGTCCGGCGCTCTATCCATTAGAGCTACTGGCCTGTCCTGTATTTTTACCTACTTTGTTTCCCTGTGCAGTTTGTGTCCACGGCAAAACTTGCAATATTTTTTCATTTCCAGACGGTTTTGCATGGTGCGCTTATTTTTTGTCGTCGTATAATTTCTCTGCTTACACTCCGTACAAGCCAAAATAATATTATTTCTCATAAATTCTCCTTACTGGAGCCCACGACCAGGATTGAACTGGTGACCTCATCCTTACCAAGGATGTGCTCTACCAACTGAGCTACGTGGGCGCAACTTTAAACTTTTAAACCGGCACTCAAAAAAACCTGGAGCGGGAAACGGGATTCGAACCCGCGACCCTCAGCTTGGAAGGCTGACGCTCTAGCCCCTGAGCTACTCCCGCGTATCCATTCATTAAAAACTATGGTGGAGGGGGGAGGGTTCGAACCTCCGTAGGCTCCGCCGGCAGATTTACAGTCTGCTCCCTTTGGCCGCTCGGGAACCCCTCCAGTTTATAACACTCAACTGGAGCTGGCGATGGGACTTGAACCCGCAACCTGCTGATTACAAATCAGCTGCTCTACCGATTGAGCTACGCCAGCAAACCATTAAATTCATTATCATTTCACACGAAACCACCCTTACTTCAAACGCAAAACAGCACCTACACCGGCTCGTGCGAATTTTGAACCTTAATTTCTATACCTGTTTTTGTCAAGTAAATTTTTAAATTATTTACAAAAATATTCGATGGGAAAAAGAATTACTCTAAATCTTTATCGCTGAAATAATCCGCGGAGAAAATATATATTTCAGTTTCTTTATCTTTCCATGCTTTGGACGACAAACCGGCCTTAAAACAAGTCTCTTTTAGAAAAGTTTCCCTGTCCCAGGCATACTCAGTCGCCACCTGCGGCAAAAGCAAACCGGAATTATACCCTCGAACCATATAAAGACCATGTTTTCCCACTTCAATGTCATCAATATTTTGAATTTTTTGCAGCGGGCTCAAAACAGATATTTCAAAACTCAAGTCCCGAAGTTCTTCACCTTTGACCGATGGGAAACGCGGATCATGAAAGGCTGCGGCAACAGCCATTTCCTGCACCGTGTCCCCAAGAGGTTTTACCGCCTTGATATAGCCGATACAGCCGCGCAGATGCCCGCGTTTTTTCAAGGTGACAAATGCGCCTCTTTTTTCCTTAAGCACCGGCAAATCTATTGTTATCCTGGGCAATTCTTTATTGCCCAGTTTTGCGATAATCGCCCTCCTGGCGATATCCAGAAGCGTCTTCTTTTCCTGATCTGTTAATTCCATTTTATCCTCTGCTGCTTTATCGATAATAAACCGCCGATGCGTAACCGACCACTGATTTTTTATCCCCTGTGACATCCCCGGAATTCGCATATTTCAAAAGAAGCGAACGCCCCGCGCCCAACTTGTGTGCGGCCAGCATCATCACAGCCATCGGCCCGCCGCCGCAGGCTTCGACTTTGTTGCAAGCCAGATTATCCAAAAGTCCTTCGACATCATCATCCTGAATGTGCCGAAGTATCCTGCCATCCAGTTGACTTGCTTTTTTATAATCATAAAAATGAGACAGATCACTGCTCGCCACAATTAATATATGGCGGTCATTGGCCACCCGACCGATCACGTCCGCCAGTTCCCGACAAGCTTCAGCACTCTGATCCCCCATCACCAGCGGAACAAAAGAAAACTCCCCCAGAGTAACCTGCAGGAAGGGAAGCTGAATCTCCAGGGAATGCTCCTGCAAGTGAGCGGGAGGAAAATCGACGACCATTCTACTCAGATTTTTTATTTCATCAGCCAGCTTTTCATGAACCGGAATAACGCCTAACGGTGTTTCGTAAGCGCCTTCACTGTAGATCGATACCCCTCGAAAAGCCACCCTGTGACTTGGCCCGATAAGAACAACCGCATCATATTTTTTACGCTGAATCAGTTTGTAGGCGTATGCCGCCACCTGACCTGAATAAATATAACCGGCGTGAGGGACGATTAAGCCGACAATATCTCCTGCCAATTCCCGATCAGGCACATTTTGTATATACCTGGCGATATCACCCCTCAAAACGGAAGGGTCATCTGGATACCAGGAACCGGCTATCACGGATTTTCTTATTGTCCCCATGCGTTTATCTCTATTTAAATCGCCAGATGGTGCCCTGCTTACTGTCTGAAACTTCAACACCGAGCCCGACTAACTGATTTCTCAACAAATCCGCCTCTTGCCACTTGCCGTCTTTTCTCGCGCTCTCTCTTTTTTGAATAAGCTCGGCAATATCACGGGAAAGGGCCTGCTCTCCAAAATCCATTATTCCAAGTATTTTATTAATACTCTCAAGAGCTTTTATGATTTTTCCGGCATCCGGCCTGCTGATTTTCCGCTCCGTCAATGGCCCATTGATTTTTCCAATAAAATCAAAAAGCGTCGCCAAAGCTCCTGCCATATTAAGGTCATCATTTAACGCATTGTCAAATCCAAGATGAAGGTCATAAATCCATTGATCGATATCAGGGAAATTTTGGGCATCGTGATCAATTGCGTGCAGACGATAGATGAAAGTGTCGATCTTCTTAATCGTGTTTTTCGCCGTTTGCAGAGCTTTCCCCGAATAGTTGACCGGCTTGCGATAATTCATTCCCAAAAGAAAAAAACGGATATCCCTGCCGCTGTAACCCGATTGTTTAAGATCGGCAATCGTTACGGCATTATTCAAAGAACGCGACATTTTCCGCCCGTTCACCAGAATCAACTCGGAACCAATCCAGTAATTCGCCCCACCGTGTCCGGAAAACGCCTTGTTAATCGCATAGATATTTTCGGCATGAGGAAACGTTTCATCCGCCCCGCTGATATGAATGTCGTAGATATTTCCCAGATATTTTTGAGAAATAGCCGCGCATTCCAGATGCCATCCCGGACGGATATTGCCCCACTTCGTCTTATGATAGAGGCCTCTTTTCAATTCACTGAGCCCCGCCCTTTTGAGAAGCGCGAAATCCGCCGGGCTGTCCTTCTCATAATCATCCAGATCAATGGACTGGCCCATTCTGGTTTTGGCCAAATCGATATTGGAAAGACGGCCATAATCAGCCAGTTTGGAAATATCAAAATAAACGGAATGCAGTTTCTCGTAAGCATAACCTTTATCGACTAATCTTTCGACAATCTTGATCATGGATTCAACATTTTCGGAGGCTTTCACGTAAATGTTGTCCGGACGGATATTTAAGTACCGGGCATCATCCAGAAAAATCCGCAAATATTTATCGGAATAATCCGCGATATCCATCGCCGCTTTTTCCGATCCGCGAATGGACTTATCCGTAAAATCGACAATATCAATAACATGTTTGACCTGATAACCTTTAAACGTGAGATATCGACACAGCAAATCGGACACCACCAGCCGCCGGTAATTCCCCAGATGGGGGGCGTCATGGACGGTCGGTCCGCAGGTGCGCATCAATACTTCTTCCATTTTCAACGGCCGGAAAAGTGTCTTCCTGCGTTTCAAAGTATTATAGAGACTCAACGTGGCCAGTTCTTCTTTCACCGCAAACAATTCCGTGCTTAAATAGCGCTCACCGCTGTCCGGAAGAATGACCACGATGAGACCTTCTTCCATCTCGCTGGCTTTCTGAGCGGCGATAAACATGGCCGCGCCGGAACTCATGCCCGCCAGGATGCCCTCTTCCCGGGCCAGCCTGCGGGACATTTCAAAGGCATCTTCATCCAGAATATTGATTTTTTCATCGAGACGCTTTTTATCAAAAATCCCGGGACGGTAAGACTCGCGCATGTTCTTCAGGCCCTGTATCTTATGCTGCAAATAAGGTTCAACGCCGATAATCTGAATCTGCGGATTCAGTTCCTTGAGCTTTTTGGAAAGCCCCATCGCCGTGCCGGTTGTCCCCAGCGTGGCGACGACCGCGGTGACCCGCCCTTCGGTCTGGTCCCAGATTTCCTGCGCTGTTCCATAATAATGGGCGGCAATATTATCTTCGTTGTTGAACTGATCCGTACCGAAATACTTGTCGGGATTTTCCCGCAACATCCGATACGCGACCTCAATGGCGCCGTCCGTCCCCTGAGCCGCCGGTGTAAAAATCAACTCCGCGCCCAGCGCCCGCAGAATTTTTTTGCGCTCATCGCTTGCCGCTTCGGACATCGTCAGGCAGAGCTTATAACCTTTAGCGGCGGCGATCATGGCCAGCCCGATGCCGGTATTGCCGCTGGTTGCCTCCAGAATAATCTTATCCGGATTCAAATCTCCTCGTTTTTCGGCGTTTTCGATCATGAACAGGGCGGTGCGGTCTTTGATGGAACCTCCCGGATTGGCGGACTCCAGTTTGGCCAGAATTTTCACTTTTTTACTCGGATTGAGCTTCGTTATCTCCACAAGAGGCGTGTTGCCGATATGTTCAATAATATTTTTATAAGTGTTCATCATTCAGCCAATTGATAAATAATATATCATTCCTTTTTTAGAATAAGGGTTCGTAAAGGGAACATGCATCCTGAATAATTTAAGTATTGGGTCAGCTGTCCAGTTTGGGCAGAGGAATTTTAACGAATAACACACCTTCTTCTTTCAAACTCACTTCTTCCTGTGGCGTCGTTGTCCCTTGAATATTTCGTTTTTCTTCATCTCCGCAATGCATCTTCAGCGCAACTTCGGCAAATTTATCGCCAACATTTTCAAAGTTGGAATCAATGTACTGATGCAGCAATTGAAGAGCCTGCGCCTGCGAAATTTCCTTCTCATCTTTTTTCGCCGGCATTCTGGAATCCTTCCCCATAATGGTAACGGAAGATGGCGCTATTTCCACATTGGAACTATTACAAACGGGACAGCAAATCAGCCTTTGAGCGTTTTGCTCAATCCAGGACTGACGGTCTTGAAACCAGCCTTCAAACTTATGACCGTTTTCGCATTTTATATCATAAATAATCACGTATGGGGCACTCCCTTTGCGTCAAAAGAACTTAGCCTTATCTTTCAATAAAAAGATGTGGACATTTGGACATAAATTATATAACGTCGCTTCCCGTGTCGGGATGTGGCCCAGCTTGGTAGGGCACTGCGTTCGGGACGCAGGAGTCGCGCGTTCAAATCGCGCCATCCCGACCATTTTTTCCTTATCCGATAGCGGACGCCATTTTAAAGATCGGCAGATACATGGCAATAATCATACCGCCGCAAACCCCTCCCAGGAAAACCATCATGATCGGTTCGATCATCGCCGTCATGCCCTTTACCGCCATATCCACTTCGTCATCATAGAAATCGGCAATTTTATTGAGCATGGTATCCAGAGCGCCGGTTGCTTCCCCCACCGCAATCATCTGGACAACCATCGACGGGAAAATATTTGACGCAGCCAGAGGATCGGCAATCGATTGGCCTTCGCTGATCGCCTGGCGGGTTTTTATTAAAGCTGCTTCAATAACCACATTGCCTGCTGTTTTACTGACGATATTCAATCCTTCCAAAATCGGCACGCCGGAACTCATCATCGTTGCCAGCGTTCGTGTAAATTTGGCTACAGCCACTTTTCTCAACACGTTTCCGATGAGCGGCGCCTTCAGCAGAAGCGAATCAAACGTCCAGCGGCCTTTTTCCGTTTTACCAAATGCTTTAAGGCCAAACACGAGCGCAACGACTATCCCCCCCAGAATCCACCAGTAATTCTGCATAAATTTACTCATCGCCACAACCACCGCCGTCGGACCGGGCAGCTGGCCGCCCAGGTCTGCAAACATTTTCTCGAATGTGGGAATAACTTTGAGCAGCAATAAAGTAACAACGCCTGCCGCAATACACAAAACGGTTATGGGATAGGTCATGGCGCTTTTGACGGCCGCTTTGAGTTTCATATTTTTTTCCAGATAAGCGGACAACCGCCCCAACACAACATCCAGAATACCGCCCGCTTCACCGGCTGCAATCAGATTGACAAACAGGTCATCAAATACCTTCGGGTGCTTTTTCAGCGCATCCGTCAGGCTGATTCCCCCTGAAATATCATCTTTGACCGTCCGGAGAATTTTGGCAAACGTCTTATTTTCTTCCTGATCAGCCAGAATACCCAAACATTGAATGAGCGGCAAACCGGCATTAATCATCGTGGAAAAAATCCGGCAGAAAACCACAACACTTTTTTCATCCACACCGCCTTCCATGAAGGAAAAATATTCTCCCAGATCTTTCGGTTTTTTTCGAACGTCAAGGGATTTGAATCCCTGCCGTCTCAAAGCCGTGCGAACAGTCAGTTCATCGGCAACGTCCATTTCGCCTTTTTTGGCTTCACCCTTTTTCGTTGTTCCTTCCCAAAGGAAAACCGGCATCGTTAAAAATCCTTTCTTTTCCAGAATCGTTCATTCACGCCTGTATCATAAACTATCTTCCATGCAGTTTCAACAAGTTAAATCTCAAACAATCATTTTTATTCCCGGCGGGTTTTATGCCTTATTACCAGATTTTTTCTCTTTTCGCTGGAGAAAGATTTCATACTGAATGATCGCCGCGGCAACCGCCACATTAAAGGAATCAAAGTTTCCCGCCATCGGAATGGTGACAAGAAAATCGCATTTTTTTTTCACCAGCGGACGGATGCCCCTGGCTTCGCCTCCCAGAACCAGAACGACCGGAACATTAAAGTTCTGTTCCCTGATATTCTTTTCCCCATGGGCATCGGCGCCAAAAACCCAGAACCCTTTATCCTTCAAATCATCAATCGTCCGGGATAAATTCGTCACCCGGGCAACCGGCAATTGTTCGGCGCTGCCGGCGGACGCTTTCATCACCGCCGGAGTAACGGACGCCGCCCGATCCGTCGGAATCACCACACCGTTGGCGCCCAGACAATGAGCGGTGCGGATAATGGACCCCAGATTTTGCGGATCGAGAATACTGTCAAGCATCAAAATGAGATCCTGCGATAAATGCGGGTTGCGGTTTTTCAACACATCGTCTAAATCGGCATACGCAAAAGAATCCCGTAAACCAACTATTCCCTGATGATCCGTTCTGCCCGTCAATTCATCGAGATGCTGACGGGACTTCCATTCCACGGGTATTTTCTTTTGACGGGCATCATCGATAATTTCTTTAACAGATGAACCACTCCGACCGTCAGCAATAATGATTTTTTTCAGGGGTGAATCCTCCCGGGCGAGGAGGACCTTAATAGGATTAATACCGTAAACTGCCTCCATACCTTGCCTTCTGCTCTCAAAAGGAATCGTCATGGAAGGGTTTGCGCCGTCAGACCATCGTCGATTTCCTGAATGATCCGGCGGCATGCTTCCAGTGGATCTTTGGCCTGCCGTATAGGCCTGCCCACGACAATGTAATCGGCGCCTGCTGAAACGGCTTCAAAGGCGCTGAGCGTTCTTTTTTGATCGTCTTTTACGGGCTCGGCGGCGCTGCGAATACCGGGCGTCACGATGACAAAATCTTTGCCCAATTCACGCCTCAAGGCCACAATATCCTGAGGAGACGCTACGACGCCGGATGCTCCGGCCTTTTGCGCCATTTTCGCCAGGCGAAGCACTAAATCATTCGTGGTTGTCTCAAATCCAATTTCGTGAAGATCGCTGTTGTTCAAACTGGTCAACACCGTGACCGCTAAAACAACGGGACTTGCCATGCCACGCTTTTCAGCGCAGGAAGCCACCGCATCAACCGTTTCCCGAATCATCCTGCTTCCACCCGACGCGTGCACATTGAACATATCCACGTTCAATCCGACAGCGGCTTCGGCGGCGCGGGCCACCGTATTGGGAATATCGTGAAATTTCAGATCCAGAAACACCCGACTGCCTCTTTGCTTGATGCTTTCCACAATCTTCGGGCCGACAGACGTAAACAACTCCTTGCCGACTTTAAACATGCCGACATGGCCGGAAAGACGATCTATCCAGGACAGAGCCTCCTCATAACCCGGAGCATCCAGAGCAAAGATCAGCTTGTCCGCGGGATTATTATTCAAGATATTCTTCATCGCCGATAAACTCCGTGTTATCCGGAATCGGTTTGAAATCTTCCTTGGAGCCTTTTAAATATTCAGGATGGGCGTAAACAACTTTCCCCTCGGCAATTTCCCGAAGCGCCACAACAATTTCCCGATTTTTGCTTTCCATCAGCGGTTTGGAGCCCTTGAGCAACTGCCGCGCCCGCTGGGAAGCCAGCGACACCAGACCGAATCTTGTTTCGGCCACCTTTAAAGAATCTTCTACTGTAATCCTTGCCATGAATCTGCTACCTCCTCAACATCCCTGCATTAAATATGATTTAAAAAACGATCTATTTTACCGTGTAAACGGCTTGTTTTACATTTTTCCGCGCGGTAAATCGCGATCAACTGCCCGGCAGCCGTTTCCAGAACTTCGTTAAAAACGGCGTAATCATACCACAAGACTTCTTTTAATTCACTCTCGGCTTGAGCAAACCGCGTTTTTATCGCTTCCTGACTTTCATGCCCCCGTTTTTCCAGACGATTCAGCAGTTCCTCCCGGGAGGGAGGGAGCACAAAAACAAAAATACCGTCCGCGAATTTTTTCCTGATTTCTTTTGCGCCACGCGGCTCGACATCCAGCAATAAATCTTTCCCTCTGCCCAAAACTTCCTGCACCGCTCTTCCGGACGTTCCGTAAAAGTGCCCGTAATTTTCCACCCATTCGACAAATTCACCCTGCTCGATCCGTCTCTGGAAATCTTCCCGGGAAATAAAATGGTAATCCTTCCCATTGACCTCACCGGGACGCGGCGCCCGCGAGGTATGGGAAACGGAAAATTCAACCTCCGGACAGGCATCAAGGAATCTCCGGCAAATGCTGCTTTTCCCTGCGCCGGACGGCGCGGAAATCACAATAACCAAACCTTTATCTTCCACTGTATCACTCAATATTCTGTGCCTGTTCGCGTAACTTACCCAATTCACTTTTCGCCTCGATGACCTGACGGGCGATTTCCGCATCATTGCCTTTGGAACCGATCGTATTAATTTCACGGTTCATTTCCTGCAAAAGGAAGTCGATTTTCCGGCCTTCGGCTTCGTCGCTTTGCAGCAGGGCTTCAAACTGGGCAATATGACTTTTCATCCGCACAATTTCTTCCGTGATATCGCAACGGTCCGCCATCATCGCCACTTCCTGAGCCAGACGGGCGGGATCAAGCTCGAACCCTGCCGTCAGCTCCTTGATTCTGTCCGTCAAACGTTTCTGATACTCCAAAACGACCTGCGGCGCACGCGACCGAATGATTTCCATCGTTTCCTGAATCGTCCGAAGCCTCATCTGCATATCCGAAAACAGAGCGATCCCTTCATCCTGCCTCATGTTCACCAGCATCGACAACGCTTCCTGCAGCGTTTTTTCCACCTGAGACAAAAAATCAGCATCCAATTGTGTTTCGGCAGGCGGCGTGAAAATATCCCGGAAACCGATGAGGGCTTTCAGGCTGATGGGCTCCTGGAGATTAAATTCCTTTTCCAGCCGGGTCAAAACATCAAAGTAGCCGCGCGCAACCTCCATATTCAAATTCACCCTGGACGGTTCGGCGCCCTCTCCCTCCAACCGGATCGAAACATCAATACGGCCGCGCTTAAATCTTTCCCCTATTTTCTTTTTATACTCCATCTCCATCGGATAAAGCGCCGCAGGCATCCTGAGAGCAATTTCCAGAAAGCGATGGTTGACGGATTTGGCTTCCACCAAAATATTGCGGCCATCGCAGAGCGTCTCTACCCGACCGTAGCCGGTCATACTTTTAATCATCGTCCAAACCTTTTTGCAAAATTATTTTACTTTATATCGATTCAGCCATTTTCAACTGCAACAAATATCGCGACCGGATCGCGCTTAACATCACCAACTGTTTTTCATCCGCATAATCCGGATACGTCCAGGGCAGGGAACAAAACTTCTTTGCCTGATAAATCAATGTCAAATCCGCATAAATTCCGTCACGCAAATAAGGCCTGTGGGTATAACCTTTCCCCGTGGCCAGAATCAGGTGCGCCGGGGACAGATAACCGGGGTCGATGTTCACCTGACGATGACCATCCATGGCTGATTCTTTTTCAATTTCATTCGTCATAAGTTTAATGTCCGGCAAGGTTTCCGGCCGAATCAACTTTTCCATCGACAAAAATCGTCGAACAAGCTTTTCCCCCATTTCGGGGCTGTAGTAATCCGTATAATCAAAGGGCACCTGCGGGCTTACAAAATCCGGCGGACCGTAAAGAGCAGCCAACCTGTTGAGAATATCATTTAATATCAGGGCCGCCGGAGCAAAAACACTGAAGACCAGTTTGACCGGCAAAGCCTGCGTCGGTTTGCTCATAATACACTGATTAATTCTTCCCTGGAAACCGTTGACGTCCCCACCTTGCCCACAACAATACCAGCCGCATGATTGGCCAGAGACGTTGCCTCTTTCAGATTGGCCCGAGCGGCCAGAGCAAGCGCCAGCACGCCAATGACCGTATCCCCCGCACCCGTCACATCGTAAACTTCCTTGGCCTGGGCTGGAAAATGCGTATGGTTAATCTTACAACCCCCTTCGAAAAGGCTCATACCCTCTTCGCCGCGCGTGACCAGAAGAGCCTGAAAATCATATTTTTTAAGCAGCGCTTCCCCTATTTTTAAAAGATCATCGCCATTGGTAATCTCCAGGCCTGCGGCGCGCTGGGCTTCATGGTGATTGGGCGTAATGACATGGACGCCTGCGTAAATGGAAAAATCGCTTTGCTTGGGATCAACACACAGAAATATTTTTGAATCTTTGGCAATATTCTTGATACCGTCAATTAATTCTCCGGATACAACGCCTTTGTGGTAATCGGAAATCACAATGGCGCCGATTTTATCGCGCAGGGATTTCACGTAGGCGAGAATGCCGGCCAGACTTTTCGCGGATATCGGTTTCCTGCTTTCCTGATCAAACCGGACCACTTGCTGTCCGTGTGCGACAACTCTTGTTTTCAATGTTGTCGGCCTTTCCTTCTCGATTATAATACCGGCGGTATCGATTTCACGTTCTTTCAGTTGCCTGAGCAATCCCCTGCCGATATCATCGGCGCCGACCACTCCGGCCACAAAAACCCGGCCGCCCATGGCATAGACCGTGTTGAGCACATTAGCACAGCCGCCCAGCAGTACGGAGTCTTTCTGAACATCGACCACCGGCACCGGCGCCTCGGGGGAAATGCGCGACACCTTCCCCCAGATAAAATGATCGACCATGACATCTCCGACAACCAAAACACCGGAACGCGGAAAATTCGCAATGATTTCCAATGCCTTTTTTTTTGTCATATGCTTATTCACGTCTTTAAAAACTCCTGAATCATTATACCCTGAAAAGAAAAAAAGCGCGGTATGCGCCATATTTTTTATGTAAAAAGTTGCGGGATGTTATTACTAAGAACCGGATTTGTCAAACATTTTCATTAGCCGCATTCTTTGCCGGATCAGGATGATTCCGCAATGGCATTACCGGTCGATCAAAGATTTCGCCAGATCGGCGGCATGCATGATCCGATTGATGTCATCCACGATAATCTGATTCCCCTTGATGGCAACCAGATTATCCTGAGCCGCATCCTGCAGCACTCTTTCCACCCTGGCAACAGGAAGGCCAAGGTCGTCGGATATCCTTGAGCATAGTTTATCCAGCGAGAGAGCAAATTCTTTTTTCGTGCTGGAAATGTCCTTCAGGATAAAACACATCTGCTGCAGGACAAAAGGCGAACAATCCACCGTCAGATGAGGATGAATAACGGCGTTGGCCGTCTGCAGCCGGCGAGCCAGCGTGGAGAGCATCTTTTCAATATACGGCGGCATCTTCTCCAGGTTTCGCGACAGCATATCTTTTGTCAATATCACCGTTTCGGTCTCTTCCAAAGCCTCAACGCTTGCGGAACGCTTATCCTCGGCGATCAAAGCCATTTCACCGACAATGTCCCCCTCCTGGAGGGTTCCCAGAACAATTTTATTATTTCCATCAGCCTGCCGGGATATCTGCACTTTTCCTTTCGTGATTAAGTAGGCTTCCCTGATGTCGTCATCTCCTTCCTTCATCAGAAACTGGCCGACGGCGAATATTTTCTTCTCCTGTTTCATCCAGCGTCCGGCAATGACATCATCAATATCATTGATCAGATCCTGAACGCTGTCGTGGCGATCTTCTTTTTTCAGAGAGGATGCCTTCATCACGATACGGCATAACTCTTCCGGAATTTTACGTTGAGGGCTGCGTTTTTGCGGATCAATCAAATCGCGCCGGCTTGCTTTCTGCAAAACATCTTTTAAGCTTTTTCCGGTATAGGGCGCTTCCAGCGTGAGCATATGATAAAGCGTTGCCGCAAGGAGAAATATGTCGGTTTTTTTATCGAGCCCTGAAGCTTCACCACTGGTTTGCTCCGGCGCCATGTATGCGGGAGAGCCCTGAATGATATTTTTCCCCTTGTTGGTCAAGGCGCAAATATACTTCAGCGTATCCCGCTGCAACGGGTCATCTTCCTTGTCAAGATCGCCAATATAGCTGGCCAAGCCCCAATCCATCAAAAGAACTTCTCCATAATGGCCGACAATGACATTGTGCGGTTTAATGTCCCGATGAATAATGTTTTTGGAATGGGCAAAATCAACGGCATCGCAAATTTTACGGAAAATATTCAGCAGGGAATAAATGCCGTATTTTTCCAGATAATCGGCATTGCCTTTTTTGATCTCTTTCAAAATACGGTTGAGCGGTTCTCCCTTCATCAATTTCATGGTAAAGTAAAGGCCTGTTGCCTCGGAAAGCCCCAGTTCATGCACGGGAATGATATTCGGATGCTCGAGCATGGCGGTGATTTTCGCTTCCCGGACAAACTCAACAATCGCATGATCGTCATTTTTGAATGACGGTTTAAGAACCTTCATGGCCGTGGGGCGATGCAAATCCTGATCGATGACTTCCAGGATGGCGCCCATCCCGCCGGAAATAAGTTTGCCCTGAAATTTAAATTTTAAAGTTTCTTTTCCTCTGTGGACGGCGAGCAGATAAAGCTTCTTTTCGAGTTCCGTCGCGACCAGATTCTTATACTCAATTTCAGACAAATCCGGAGAGGAACTTTCCCGAACGGTTTTATCAAAGGGCATATCAAGCGTGCCGGTGCGCATCTTGACTTCACCGTCAACGATAATCAACGTTCTTTCAAAGTTCAACGCCTTTTCAGAGTCGGGAAAGTTCTGGTTTTCGATATCGATTGTTGTTTCCGTCATAAATCGTTACATTTCATTTTTAAGCCGCTGAAAACCGGCTGTTGCCCGTCCATGATTCACGTGGTTTTCCTGAATTCGGAACCTGCCTACTCCGCCGCCCTTCATACCATAATTATCCATAAAATCCATTGCATTTTATCGAAGCATTTATTCCATTGCAAAGATGCTTCTATTTTGTCATAGTAGCGCCCGTATTTGAATCATGGAAAGAAACGACCGCGGAATGAATGTAAAAAGAATGAAGTGCTGGTGGGAAGCAAAAGGCAAAAAGAGCATGGCTCTTTTTGCCTTATTTATTTTTTGCGTACTGCTGGGATGCTCCGGTGAGCCTGAGAGCAAACACATTCTTCACCGTGCACAGCAGATGAACGATCCCGGGTATGCCATCGGCGTGCCGCAGGGCGCCGCAGCCATGACGGCCGTGGAACAAAAATTCCCGCAAAGCAGGATCGAATACTTTCAAACCCTCCCCGACGGTTATCTTGCGGTTCAGCGCAAAAAGATCGATGCTTTTGCCTTTGACCGGCATGCGCTGCACTATGTGGTCACGAAAAATCCCGAACTGGCGCTGATGGATGAAAAGATTGCGGATGAACGCATTGTTGTCGGCTCCGCACTGGATCGGAAGGACCTGATCGTCAGGGTGAATGCTTTTATCAGGCAATACCGGACGGATGGAACGTATCGGGATATGTATAACCGCTGGATCATGGGGAAAAACACGAAAATGCCCGAACTGCCGGAGCCGGAAAATCCGACCATGACGCTGAAAATCGGGACGGACGGTTTAAACGAACCGATGAACTTTTATGCCGACGGTCAATTGACGGGATTTGACATTGAGTTTGCCAGAAGGCTTGCGCTTTTCCTCAATGCGAAAATCACGTTTCAAACGCTGGAATTTTCCGCACTGGTCATCGCCGCCCAAACGGGCAAAATCGACTTGCTGGTGGCGGATTTGAATGCCACGCCGGAACGTGGAACGAAAATGCTTTTTTCCGATACCTATGTAGATTCGGAAATCTCCTTTCTTGTCCGGAAAGACAGGCTTGACCCCGGAATATTCACTATGGTCACCGCTCTTTCGCAACTCGCCGGGAAAAAGGTCGGAGTGCTCACGGGTTCCACTTACGACAGGCTGCTTTCGCAACGGATTCCCGGAGCGGTGCCTGAGCATTTCAATAATTTTTCCGATCAGACGGAGGCGGTCAAAACCGGAAAAATCGCCGGATTCCTGGTGGATGAACCCATCGCCAAAGATATTATCAACCACACATCCGGCATGACCTTCTTAAAGGAAATGCTCAGTGCGGACGGTTATGCCTTCGCCTTTGCGAAGAACCAGCCCGGCCTGCACAGGCAGGTCGATGCCGCATTGCGGGAAATGCGGGACAATGGAACGCTGAAGAAGCTGGAAGCCAAATGGTTTGGCAGGGACGACGCGGCCAGGGTTCTGCCGGATCTGAAGCCCGATGGTAAAAACGGGGTAATCCGGTTAGCCACGAACAGCAACCTGGCGCCGTTTGCCTATATCAAGAACGGAAAGATGGTGGGATACGATATCGAAATCGCCATGATCATCGCCTCGAAACTCGGCCGCAAACTTGAGATTACCGACATGGATTTTGCGGCATTCATTCCGTCGCTCGTGTCGGGGAAAAGTGATATGGCGGCGGGAGGAATTATTGTTACTCCGGAGCGCGCCCAGTCGGTTCTGTTCACGATTCCCGATTACACAGGCGGCGTGGTGGTGATGGTTCCGGCGGGTGCAAATGCTGCTCCCGGAAACACGCCTGGCCCCGCGACCGCAGACACGATTACGGACACTGCGCAGCTTGCCGGGAAAAAAGTCGGCATCGTCACGGGGTCCTCTTTCGACAACCTGCTGAAAAAACAAATTCCCGGCGCCATTCCCGAGTATTTCAACGGCTTTCCCGATCAGACGGAAGCGGTCATGTCCGGAAAGATCGCGGGCTTTCTGGTCGATGAACCGATGGCGCGCGATATCATCAATCATAAATCCGGCCTGACCTTCCTGAAAAAACAGTTGAGTTCGGATGGTTATGCGTTCGCGTTTGCGAAAAGCCAGCCGCAGTTGCATGAACAGGTCAACGCCGCGCTGAAAGAGATGAAAAAAGACGGGACCCTTGAAAAAATAGAGGCCAGGTGGTTTGGAAAAGATGAAGCGGCCAAGGTTCTGCCGGATTGGAAACTCGATGGCCAAAACGGGGTAATCCGGTTAGCCACAAACAGCGGCGCCGCTCCCTTTGTTTACATCAAGCATGGAAAGATTGTCGGTTATGATATTGAGATCATCATGACCATTGCCCGGAAACTCGGCCGGACACTGGAGATTGTCGATATGGAGCTTGCCGCGATTATTCCGTCGCTGCTCACCGGGAAAACCGATATGGCCGGATGCGGGATCACCGTCACGAAAGAGCGCGCCCAGTCGGTGCTGTTCACGGTTCCCAATTACACGGGCGGGGTGGTGGTCATGGTTGCCGCGGCGGCCGATGGCGCAAAAAGCGCGAGCCCGGATAGTTTCTGGACCGGCTTGAACAAGAGCTTCCAGCGAACCTTCATGGTTGAAGACCGCTATAAACTGGTCTTGCAGGGATTGCGGGTCACTCTCGTCATTTCCATTCTTTCGGCGATATTCGGTACGCTGCTGGGATTTGCCGTCTGCATGATGCGCCGGGCCAAAACACGATGGGCGAACATTCCGGCCAGAGTCTTTATCCGTACGATTCAGGGAACACCCATCGTCGTGCTGCTGATGATTTTATACTATATCGTTTTCGGCAACGTGAACGTCAATGCGATCGGCGTGGCCGTTATCGGTTTTTCCATCAACTTTGCCGCCTACGTCTCGGAGATGATGCGCACCGGGATTGATGCGGTGGATAAAGGACAGCATGAAGCGGCCTATGCCATCGGTTTTAACAAGATTCAGGTATTCACTAAAATCACCTTCCCGCAGGCGGCGCGCCATGTCCTGCCGGTGTTCAAGGGCGAGTTCATTTCCATGTTGAAAATGACGTCGGTCGTCGGTTACATCGCCATCCAGGATTTGACCAAGATGAGCGACATTATCCGCAGCCGCACCTATGAAGCGTTTTTTCCGCTGATTGCAACGGCCCTGATCTATTTTGTCATCGCCTATGCAATGACCCACCTGCTGTCACGGGTGGAAATGAGCGTCGATCCGAAACGGCGCAAGCGGGTGGTGAAAGGCGTGGTGCGCCCATGATCAGCGTAAAACATTTATCCAAACACTTCGGCGATCTGGTTGTTTTGAAAGACGTGAACATCGAAATTAAAAAGGGCGAAGTGATTTCCGTCATCGGCCCGTCCGGCAGCGGCAAGAGCACCCTGCTGCGCTGCATCAACCTTCTGGAAATGCCGACCGGCGGCGAGATTACGATAGACGGCATCAACCTTCTCGACAGGAAGACGAATGTCTTTCAACTGCGGGAGAGGATGGGAATGGTTTTTCAATCCTTCAATCTATTTTCCCATTTAATGGTGATTGAAAACATCATGCTCGGCCCGGTTGATCTTTTGAAAACGGGACGTCAGGAAGCGTTCGACGAGGCCATGAAACTGTTGACGATGGTGGGGCTTGCGGAAAAGGCGTACGCCTATCCCGACGAATTGTCGGGCGGTCAGAAGCAGCGGGTCGCCATTGCCAGAACGCTGGCCATGAAACCGGAAATCGTCCTGTTTGACGAACCGACGTCCGCGCTGGACCCGACGATGGTCAGCGAAGTGCTGGCGGTCATCCGCAAACTGGCGCAAGACGGGATGACCATGATGATTGTCACCCACGAAATGAAATTTGCGCGGGATGTCTCCACGCGTGTTTTATACATGGATGAGGGAATCATCTTTGAAGAGGGAACGCCGCAGCAAATCTTTGATGAGCCGCAGAAAGACAAGACGCGCGCCTTCATCCACAACATCAAATCCTTTACGTTTGAAATTCGTTCCAGAAGTTTCGATCTATACAGCCTTAATGCCGGGGTGGAGACATTCGCGCGCAGGCAGTTCCTTGCCGAGAAACAGATCTTCAACATCCAGCTTGTGCTGGAGGAATTGCTCATCAACAAACTTCTTGCAAGACAAGGCAAGTCCGTTGACATGACCGTCACCGTCGGTTATTCCGAAAAGAATTATGAAATCGAACTGACCGTCGTGTATGCCGGAGACCGCTACAACCCGTTTGAAGACACGGACGACGACCTCTCCATGCTCATTGTCGGCAAACTGGTGAAGACAAGCGACTGCTCATTGGAAGAAGGAAAAAACAAACTGCGAATGACGTTGTAAAACGGGAAAGAGCCGATACTTTTCCCGCAGCACTCAGTTGTTTAACGTCCGGATAATGGATTTGCTCTTGCGCCCTAAATTACTTTTTCCGCAACACATCCAGCAACACCCAGTCACCGAAGGCGCGCTCGTAGGACCAGATGTTTCGGCCGCTCATGGCGCTGACAGAGAATTGAAAGAATTGTACCTGTCCCGTTTTTCTATATCTGTTATTCCCTGGCTCTTTGCCCGGCGAATGCCTGGGTGACCAGGGAACCCAGAACAAAAATGTCATTCCCGCGCAGGCGGGAATCCAGTATTGCTTTCTTTCGCGTCATTTCCTTTTTTCTTCCCGCCCTTGAGGGGAGGGACATGAGGGAGGGTGAAATTTCTTCCGCGTCATTCCGGCGGCGGGATTTTATTTTCAGACAAACTCGCCTTTGGCCACGGTTATCGCCCTGCCGCCGACCGATACGGATATTTTTCCGCGCTTCTCTTCCGCCCTTAAAAATAAAAGTGACGGCCTGCCTATTTCGTAACCCTGTTCAGAGCGGACATCAATCTTGTCTTTTCCCCAATAGCGGTGGCGCACCAGATATCCGGCCAGACAGCCGTTGCCGCTTCCTGTGGCCGGATCTTCCGGGATGCCGAAACAATCGGCAAACATGCGGACGCTGATATCATTTTTCGGGTCATGCGGTTCGGCACAAAAAATCAGAACAGGTTTTGCCCACCGGTTTTTAATGAAGTCGAAATATTTATCCTTGTTGACCCTTGCTCTTTTCAACGCAGCCAGGCCGCGAAGCGGCACAAGAATGTGGGGCAATCCCGTGGAAACCTCTTCAACCGGAAAGCGATCATCTATATCTGAGGGATCGAGATTCAGCACTTCAGCAATGATCTTCGCGTTTATCGTCTCGCCGAAAATCGGTTCTATCTGCTGCATCCAGCAGATAGTTCCCTGCTCCACACTATCGTCAAAGCTTACGGGAATCTGTCCCGCTTTCAGATTTAGTTTTATCTCGCCCGCATTTTCATTGTCCAAAATCTCTGTTCTAATAATGTACGCCGTCCCCAATGTGGGATGACCGGCAAAAGGCACTTCTTCAGCGGGCGTGAATATACGCACGTCGAAACCGCCGTCATGCTTCGTTTCAGATAAGATAAAAGTGGTTTCGGAGAAATTCATTTCCCGGGCAATACACTGCATTTCGTTATCGCCAAGCGCGTTGCCGCCGCGAAAAACAGCCAGCTGGTTACCGGCATATTTTTCTTCGGCAAAAACATCCACAATGTAAAACTGCATCATGTACCTTCTTAATTCCCCATTGCCTCCCACCCTTGAGGGGAGGGATTGAGGGCGGGTGAAAAATATATTATATCTTCCTCTGTCATTCCCGCGCAGGCGGGAATCCAGTCATTTTTTATCTTTTTCGGTTGCGGAAGTTGTGTGCATGTGCATCCTTCTGAATTAAATTGGGTGCTATCCATATTTTTTCAGAGATGTTCTCTCAGCAAAGCGCATGAATCTACGTCTTCAAGATGTGGATTGATACATATACGACTTCTAGCATGGTCGGGAAATTTTATATTGATTCTTGTTCGTGCTTCATTGATTTCACGTTTGGTCATTCCCTTAGCAGTTCCATGTATGCTGTAATTTTGATCAATACTATTGGGTAAATCTATAGCGTCCAAATTTTCCTGAGCATAGCTGAAACCCAAAAAGAATATGCGCTTATAATCAACTAATAGCTTTTTTACTTGTTTTCTCATTTCTTCTCCAGCTCTATCTTCACCGATAACTCTAATATCTTTAGACCGTGCTTCAATTGAGCTGAAATTGTTAAACCTACCTTGGTAATCGCAACGATTATGAAACCAATCAGAAAGGGATAACGACCCAACAGAATCATATACATGTACTATTGGAAAAGGAATAAGATCTTCGATTTGATTTCTCATGTCGACCTGTTTTTGGTTAAAAGAATGATAAAAGCTATCATATAAGAAATACTCAAATGACCTATCATAATTGAATGTGATAAAGGCTACCTTATTTTCACAGAAATGTTTGTAATCTTCGGGCTTCTTAAAGCCATCAGTCATGTAATTGTATAGATAGGTGTACCAATCTTCATTGGCATTATCGACGTTTTCTCGAAACACGCTTAACATTTCACTTTTGAAGATACTTCGTGTGATTGCAATTTTCCCTATATAAGAATGGTCTGGATTTAATGCTAAATATTTGTCTATTGATTTAAGCGATGATTTTGAAAAACATTTTACAAAATTATCAACTTGTTCTATCGCTACCTCAATAGAGAGTGAAGTGTTGATTTGATCACCAGCAATATTTCTAATATCAGTAGAAAAATTGCTGACAATATCTGCCCTTAATTCAGCGCCTGTCGGATAACCATAAGGTTTGCTAGCACCTGCACCCAAAATGAATAATGTCGGAGTATCTATCATGAGTTAAATTCCCATATTCACTTAATCTTCTCCAGCATCCCACCCATCATTTTATGGATCAGGTTGATGGCTTTGAGCGGGCGAATCATGACTTTGAATTCGGTAATCCGGCCATCCGCGCCCCAGGTAATCATGTCCACGCCGTTAACGGTGATTCCTTCTATCACGGTAGTGAATTCCAAAACGGCATTGTTGCCGGAAATGATTTCTCTTAAATATTTAAAACTGCCGTTATTGAAAACATAAAGCGCCGCGGTAAGATAAAGTGTGGTGATGGGCTTTCCCGTTTGCGGCGTGTGAACAACCGGGGAATAGAAGACAACATCGTCAGACAGAATATTATCCAGACCGGCCGCGTCCTTCGTTTCCATCAATTTGTGCCATGCTGCTATGGTGTCGTCAATCATAGACAAATCTCACAAAGGGAATATGTGTTGATTATTGGGGAACTTACGCTGACGGAATATACATTTATTAAATAGTATTGCAAGGATAAAATGTAAATAGTGAAAGGTGAAAAGTGAAAAGAAAAAAATACTGGATTCCGGCCTGCGCCGGAATGACAGAGGTGAATTGCACCCTCCCTCAATCCCTCCCCTCGAGGGAGGGAAGAAGATAAGGCGTAAAACACGAGAGGCAACGTGAAGGGTGGAAAGAAAAATTACTGGATTGCCTGGTCAAGCAGCATTCGCCGGGCTGCGAGCCAGGCAATGACAGAGGGGGAGAACTTGATTCCTCCAGCATTCGCCGGGCTCCGCGCCCGCGGTTCGACATGACAATGTTTCATTGAGACATTATACTGGAACCAACGAATTTTAAATGCTTCATCGTCGTGGATCAAAATACTTCGGTTGGATTTTATCTGACGCTAATAAGCTTGTTCGTATAATCAAGTTGTGCTAAATACACGGCACTTTTAATGATCATTTTTTTATGGAAGGAGGCAATTATGAAATCCACTTCTTTATTTATTGCATCAATCATTATCATATTTATCATTACCGGATGCGGAAAAGAAACAGAAAAACCGGTTGCCGCAAAACAACAGCAGGCAGCGCAGCAGCAAGCGCAGGGCACAGCAGGGAAGGTACTGGAAAAGATCAATGATGGAGAAGGTTATACCTTTGTGCTGATAGATACGGGGAAGGAAAAATTCTGGGCTGCCGCGCCGGAGTTCAAGGTGAGCGCGGGCAATATGGTCGTTGTTCCCGAAGGAACCCGCATGACCGGTTTCCATAACAAGCCTTTGAACCGCGATTTCGATTCCGTGCTGTTTGTCGATACAATCACTGTGGCGTCATCCGGTCAGCCGGCTCCTGCGCAATCAGCCGGTACGAAGGCGACGGCAATGCCGCCAAAAGTTAAATAAAGATTATTTCACTAAAAATTCAACCTGTGGCGTTTCCAGCGGTTCGCTTTTTCCGGAAAGCCATACCCGGGCTTTAGCGAAGTGGTTTCCCCGGGCAAGCGGCCAGAGAAAGCGATGGGTATTGTGTGCGGTTGTTCCGGCAATTTTCCCGTCGATGATCCACTGGGTTTTTTCTACGGGCAGATGACGCGGCAATTGCAGAGGAAAGGCCTGCGCATCGTTTGGAATTCGCGGGTCCACGGCCAGTTGTAATCCGGGCGTTGGTTGTTCAAGTTGCACGGCGGAGATGATCTCATGGGCGGCCGGCAAATCCGCGCCTGTTTTCTTTTTGTGCATATCGCATTTATCCCCTGGTATGTGACCGGGTATAAACCATTCGATTAAAGAAGGACAATCCTCATCAGCAAGTTTTCCGCTCAATTGACATATTCCCGCGGAAGCAAGTCGCGGACTGAGGTACAGGGCTTTCCCTTCCTCACGGCGGTTTAGTTCGGCAAAAATCGAACGTAACGCCAGAGCCGGGCCGATGGATCCTGTAATACCCTGCATCGGCCGCCGGTCAAGATTTCCCATCCAGACTCCCACAACATAACGATGGGAAAAACCTATCGCCCAGGCGTCGCAATAATCCGTGGATGTGCCTGTTTTGACCGCCGTATGTAACGGGAAACTCAAAAGATTGTCACTGCCGAATTCGAGTTGTCTTGCCTTCGGGTCCGAAAGAATATCGGTAATGATGGAAGCAACTTCTTCGCTGTAAACTTTTTGTGGCGGAATCGATTCGTCATTGCTGATGGAAATCAGGGGCTGGAAAACACCGTGCCGGGCCAGCGCCGCGTAGGCCTGCACAAGTTCAAAGAGCGTTACTTCGCCATTGCCCAAAGCCAGGCCTTCTCCGTAAAATCCGGCGTCCTGTTTGAGGCTGTTAAAACCCAGCAGATGAAGGCGCTGCAGGAAATCTTTATACCCGACGAATTGTATGGCTTTTATCGCCGGGACATTCAAAGAATTGCCCAGACAATCACGCAATCGGAGCAATCCGTAATTCTGATGGCTGTAATTATTGAATGCATGCTGGCCCGCGCCGACCTGTGCGGCCAGGGGGGAATCATCAATCAGGGTGGCGGCTGTCCAGCCCTTCTCCAGGGCATAAGCATACAGAAACGGTTTTAGCGTCGAGCCGGGTTGACGCGGGGTGAGAATAGCGTCAATTTGGCTTCCCGGCACGTTCGGTGAATAAGCGCCGGCGTTTACCCATGCCAGCACTTCGCCTCTTTCATGGTCCACAACCAGCACAGCGCCGTTGGCGATATGCCGGTATTGAAGGTCTTTCAACCGATGATCCAGAATGGATTGTACCGTCGCCTGCAGAGGGGAATCGAGCGTGGTGATCAGTTTGCCGTTTTGAATATAGCGGGGAGAAATCCCCCTGCTGTACATATATTGGACAAAATGGTTTGCCTGTGTCTGCGTTGCCGGTTTATTCAGAATGAAATCATCATGCATGACGGATTCGAAGTCCACATCGGAAACGATTCCGGATTCCCGCATTCGTTTTGCGACCCAGACGACTCTTTTCTTCGTGCTGTCGTTGCCCTGTTTTAAATCGAGTTTTGACGGCGCACGCACGATAACCGCCAGCGCCAGCATTTCGCCCGTGCTTAAAGTATCCAGGTCTCTGTTGAAATAGTAGCGGGCGGCCTGAACAACGCCGCGCCTCTGCGCCGCGTAAGGAACCTGATTGAGATAAAATTCCAGAATTTTATCCTTGCCGAATTTCTTTTCCAGGCGGCGAGCCTCAAATCCTTCCACCCAGCGGGACCAGATGGTGCGCGGTCGGGGATGGATGATACGCACGACCTGTTCGGTGATCGTGCTCGCGCCCCGCACGCCGCGCAAAGCCCGTATGTTTTGCCAGAGCGCGTGAAAGCGCGCGGACCAGTCCACGCCGCCGTGCTGATAGAATCTTTGATCTTCGGTGATGATGAACGCCTGCTGCAGAAGTCTGGGAATTTCGTACAACAGCGCATAGTCGTGGTAGTTCCAGTTGTTTTGATAGGTGACGGAAAGGGGATATCCATTCCGGTCGATGATCTGCACTTTGCGGATATCCGCGGGATCAAGCGTCAGCGAGTCAGGCAGCGGACGAATATCGCGCCATGTCATGAATCCGGCGAGGGCGGCAGCAATCAGTAGAAGGATGGCTGCCGCCGCCAGTATTCGCCTGTGGCCGGATAGAAGAGTACCTGCTTTAATCATCATGATAACAATCGTATCTCGGTGCGCCGGGGCGCTTCCTGTTCTCTAATCTGTTTTCTCCACCTTCAGTCTTGCGGAAACGCTCTTGCCGTAAACGTCGGGATCGTACATTTCTTCAGCATGCAGGGGCAGAACCGTAAAATCTCCCGGCGCGACGGCCTGCGCAACATAAGAAAGATGATAATTGCCTGCCGGAAGGTATTCGGAATAAAATCTGGCCGCATGGTGCCGCAATTCCCTGTGATAAAAACTCCAGTGGGAATATCCGTATTCATGCCAGTCGCCAAAGCGGAACCAGAACGAGCCGCCGGATGCATCAAAATCGCCTTTCCGGGAATCAACTTCCGAAGCCGTTGCCAGATCGCGATTAACCGGTTCCAGGCCTCCCGGCACGTGGTCGTCAACAACGACAAAATTCCGCGCCGCGGGCAATCTGACAAAAAGATCGACACGCACGAGTTCGCCGGTCTTGATTTTCATGGGGCTCTTCAGCAAAACCCATTTATGATTGCGCTCAACGCTGTATTCACGCACCACTTCAATGCCGGAATTGATCGGTTTTTCTTTCAGATGAAGCGGCGCATAGGAAAGCCGTGTCGCATAATACACCCGGCCCGTGCCGTTTTTCTCCAGCGTGACGGTTCCGGTCTTTCCGGGATCCTGTTTTTTAATCGGGCGTTGCATTTCCGCGGCCTTATCACGAAATCCCGTAAAACCGGCTTCTCCGATCTTTTCCCCGTTGAATAAAGCGCGCAGCGTCATTTTCGGTTTATCTTTTTCATAGAGACGGCTGTACTCGATGATGGCGTTCATGCAAAACATGTTTTCCTGTGTGTTTTCCCAGCGGTCACGCTGTCCTCTGCTCTGGGTGATGGTGCGGACAAGCTTGAAAGGAATCGCGCCGGTAACTTTAGCGCCCTGCGGCGTTTCGGAATAACTGAGCAATGCGCTGAGAACCGCGCCGTTGTCGCGTGTTGTTGAAGTCAGCAGCTGATCATAACCGGAATCGAGTTTTTCCGTGAAAATATACTTGCCGCCCGTTTCGTTGGCCTGAGCCAGAATCATCCGCACAACTTCCGCTTGCAGTTGCTCGGTGCCCGGCACTTTAAGCGCGGCCAGCAGGTAATGCGCCTTGCCGAACAGGCTCATTTGCGGAAGATGACGGCGGTAACGGTCAAGATCGGATCTGGTGATTTTGCCGTGCGGCGCCAGCGCCGCCAGCGCGACGGCGCGAACGGTGGAACTCATGCCCTCTGAATAGAATGTCGGCATGACATCGTTTTGCAAAAGTTTTAAAAGATACTCATGGAGTTTCTGCTCGACACTGGGCGGAATTTTGTATCCGGCCGTTTGCAGCCAGTTGAAAGCAATCCCCGTGTAGGCGCTCAAATAGGGGCTGACATACTCATCTGTCGGGCGGTAATAACCCATTCCCCCGTTCGGGGCCTGATAGGAAGCAGCCAGGCCCAGCGTCGTATCGGGAAGCGTTTTGCTGTCCGGCCATTTCATGGTTTTCGGAAGATAGGACTTGAGGCGCAGGAAATGCGACGCCATGACGCCTTTTGTCAATACCTGTTCCCAGCAGATATACGGATAATCACGCAGATACTTAAATGCGCCTTCCAGATTTCCGATAACCGTGGGTGAAACAACCACACTGATTCTTCCCACGTCGGTCCGGATGTCCGCCGGAAAGGCAATTCGCTCGCTTACCTGGGACGCCGTTGTTGTGCCGTAGGTTGCGGCTGTTTCCAGCGATACGCGTTTTCTCACGGGCAGCGACTGCTCCAGACCGTCGCTGTCGCTTTTATCTCCCGCCTGCACTTTGAATTTAATATCGCCGTAGCCGGATGTTTTAACCGGCAGCCAGACGTTTATCCGTTTGTAGGGTTCCGCGGCAATCTGTTGAACCATGCTGCGTGGATACTGTGCGTTTTCACCGGCAAGCGGACCATCAACACTGATCTTAACATCAAGCGTTCTGGGCTTGTCGGTGCGGTTCATAATGGTGAAACCGGCGAGGAAACCGTCTCCTTCGGTAACCTGATTCGGCAGTGCGGGACGTATTTCCGTTTCGCGGTTTACTTTAAAATTGGCGTCACCCAGGCCCATTCTGTCGCCGGGCGTCACCGCCATGACCAGAACACGCCAACCGGTGAGATTGTCGGGCGCCGTAAAAGAAATCTTTGCGCGTCCGTCTTTATCGGTTTTAATCGACGGATTCCAGTAACTGACAAATTTAAAGAGCGAGCGCATGCTCAGCTTACCGCCGCCGTCGCCTCCGGGATTGGCTCCTTTTTTCGCGAATTTCTGCCGCCCGATCAGTTGCATCAGAAGGTTGAAATTCTTTAAATCGAGAGGATCAAGATAGTAAAACCCGCTGTAAACGTCATAATATTTCTTTCCGCCGCGCAGCAGATCAAGAACCGATTCATCAAGCACGGCCACGGCCAGTTCCATGGTCGGATGCACATTCTTTGCCGTGCCTTCACGCAACTGCGCCTCGATATCCACCGTCACTTTGTCCCGTGGTTTGTATATCGGCTGTTCCGGTTTTATCTTGACGGTTATTTCTTTGTATGGATCGCGAACCGCCGTTTCCGTATAGCCGATGCGGAAGGCCGGTTTTCCGAGATCAACCTGATTCTTATCCAGCGGTTTATCCACGCGCGGGGACATCACCGATACCGAGAAGTAGTATCCGGGAACATAATCGGGTTCAATATCGAATTCCACAATCGCCGTGCTGTCGGGTAATGTTTCCACCCAGCTCTTGATGACGCCGTAGCGTTCAATGGTCATCAGCGCTTTGGCTCCGGGGTAGGGGTTTTTAATCAAGTAGCGGGCTTTGTCGCCAACATGGTATTCTTTCTTTTCCGGCACAATCTCCATGCCGATGCCTTCTTCGTTTCCCCAGACCACGTCACCCTTGCCCGTCACCCAACTGCCGATTGTCGTTGAATGCGTCCGTTCGTTCGTGTCGTTAATTTCAGCCGTAATACGGTAACTGCCCGGATTTTTCGGCGTCAATTCGCATGAAACGGGCGCTGCCGCGGACGTCATCTCGCAGGATGATTCTTTGACCCATTCATATTCAAAATGGGTCAGATAGGCATTGCCCGCGCCTTTAACGCGGGAGGCGAATGTCTTTCGATATTCGAACTGCACATTCACTTTTGTGCCCGCGGCCGGCTTACCGTTTTCGTCAACAACCAACGTCTCTACTTTTGCCGGTGTTCCTTTTTCCAGCACCCACCTGGTCTGGCGAACGCCCACGTACCTGTTCCTGCCGACATAAGTGGCCGATGCCTGGCTGGCGACATATTTTCCGCGGTCGTCGCGCACGGCGCTTTCCACGGAGATCTGTCCATAAAGAACATCGTCGCTTTTAACGGCAAATTCAGTTTCCCGATCTCCTTTGTTGTTGACAGCGCCTTTTTCTTCATGAAGGGTCCGGCTGCCCCTGTTATCCAGGCTGTCGCCGAAATAAAATCCCTGCGCCACGGGATCATCCGGATAAAAGCCGGTTGGATTCAATGTTGCCGTGATGCGCGTCTGGGCATTGGCATAAGGGCCGCCTGAGTGAAGCCGCGCCTGAGTGGAAACCTTGAGCGTTTCGCCTTCCCGGAACATCTTTCCGTTCAAATCCGTATTCACACGGAACGGTGCAGGTGTGAAATCACTGATGAGCACCTGCATGGGTTCCCATCGTCCTTTATGGAAAGAAGCCTTGAGGACAAACCGGTACCAGCCCACGGCGGCTGTTGTGGGAATAACAAATTCCGAAGCGTAGGCGCCGAATTTGGAAAGCGTGATGTCTTTGACTTCATGCACGACTTTGCCCATCGGATCAATCACTTGAAGGTTGTAACCCCTGGTGGGCGGCGGCACAAAAACCTTGCTGTCCTGATTACGCACATACAATTTAAATTGAACAGTGTCTCCGGCTTTGTAAATGCCCTGGGCTGTGGTGCCCCAAGTATGGATATGGCCGAAACGCCGCCGCATGACACTGTAAACACCGCCGCCTTCATTTCCGTAATCATGAACATTGAAAGCTGCAATCAGCGGGACGAACGCCATATCATTTCCCTTGATGCAGCGGATAAACAGATTTTTCTTTTCCGGTTCTTTTTGATCTGTTTTTTCCCCGGATTCATCTTCGCCTTCGCTGTAATCATGTTCAAAATACTCATTATGGCAGTCTTTATGATATCTTAAGGCGTTCAGTTGCGGATCGATTTTTTCCGTTCCAGGCAGTGTTGCCACCCCGTCCTGATTGGTAACGGTTTTGGCAAGAACTGCCGGTTTAAGTTTAAAACCGGGATAGACATCTTTATACACTTCAACAGCAACACCTGATACGCCAAGGCCTGTCACATAGTCGGTTACCCAGACCAGGGTATTGAAATGACCGGCTTTTACATGTACGTTATAGGGGGTGATTTGAGAAAAAAAGCATTCATTGCTACGACCAGGTATAAGAGGCGTTGTAGTAAAGGTTCCGGAAACAGCACCGGAACCGGGTATCATTTCCCGAACCTTGAGCGGCAGGCGATAGGGAATATCCTGCGCCTTGGCTACCGGTATTGTTTTATGCAGCTGCGTTGCCGTTTTCTTTGCTGTTAAAAGATCGTAGGTCAGATCAATCCGCTCCATATTCGTGACCCGCAGCGGTAATTCACTGTCGGTAATATTTTTTTCAAGAATGGAAAAGTCATGCTCGAAAGAAAAGGCCGGCGGATAATGATCCATAAAAAACATCTGCCTGATATTTTTTATCAGCGGCCTGCCGAATTCATCTTTAATCTTTTCAGCCTCGGCCTGGAGGGTATAGGGTTGATAAGGTCTCAATAGATTTGGCAGACGCACCGCGTATTCCCGGTTTTTTTCATGGGGCCTGCCCAGATGAGAATAATCGGATATATTTTCCCATGGATCGGATTCCTGACCCCGTCTGGCTAAAGCGGGAGATATTTTCAGATTCTCCCTGACGATGGATGTGAGAACGGGCGCTGAAAAAAGGAGCGACACACTGCTGTTGGGATTGCAAAATTCGTTGCTGCCCGCTTTCTGACCCGGGGTGATGGTGACGGGCTGCTCCTTATTATTTGAACAGCGAATACCCAGAAAACTAAAGACAGGGAATGTGTCAAAAGCAACCACCACTCGATCTTCGATACCCGGTTCAGATCCTTTAAGAGGGGTGATGCCTTTTTCAACTTTCAGTTCGATTCTGCTGTCCAACGGCAATTCTGTGTGTGTGGTCAGCAGCCAGAGATTTTCAGTCCCCTGATTCTTCTTTTTGTTTTTCTTATAGTTAACATATTCGGGATCTTCCGTTAAAGTTACAGGCCAGCGCTTGCCTTTCTGGTCCAAAAGATAAAGATGACGCGCTACGGAATCCCTGGAAACAGGCTGGTTGAACCATATTTGAATAACCGGGGTACCCGGTGATTTCCATGTTCGAAACTGATAACCGTTTACTTTGACCCTTTCGCTGATAAAGGTATGCGTGAAAGTTTTATTAATGGTTGTTCCATCTTCCGCCTTGATGCCCGGTTTGATTTCGACGACATAACGTGTAGAGGGCGACATTGCATTTTTCTCATCAAGCTGACAGGCCAGAGATGAAGTGTTCAGCCAACGCCATTCACAGGCAAGGGAAGGCGCAATGCGGACAGGTATTTCCGCGGCAGTTCGTTCCATGCGTCCCACAGGCACAACCGGTCTGTTAAAATGGATGACAAGCTGCCGTGATGCCGGAACATCTTCACCGGCGGGATTGATGCTTGAGATTTGCAATGACTCTTTATTATTGTTAAATAGGGCTGAATCAAATACAGCCGCAGCAGGAATAGCGTAAATCAGCTGGCATAAAGCAATGAGCAGAAACATCCATAGATTCTTTTTCATTCTCTCCTCCTGTAATATGAATTAACATGACGGATGTACAATTCCATTATTTCAAGCGCTATTCACAAAAAACTGTTTATGACCGGACCATTTCAACTGTATCGAAGCCACATCCTCTTCCAGACCTTTCTATTAACCGTTGACGATTACTACAAAAGCTCAGGGACTCTGAACAGCAGGTAAAAAGGCACGGAAAAGAGCGTGAACTTCTTCTTGTTGGGTGTTGTAATCTGCTCGGTGTTCATGTTACCCGAGTAAATTCTGAGGGCAAAATCACTTCCGCTTTCATCCATGAAATTATGCAGTGATCGCAATGTCCCCGTCTTGCCGGATTTGACTTCCGTAGGAATTAGCCGGTCATTGATGACCGTCAGATAATCCACTTCCGAGGTCGAACCCTTTTGTTCGCGGAACCAGTAATGCAAATTCATATTCCTGTGAGGATTCATTGCCAGCAATGTCTGCCCCACAATCTGTTCTCCCACCTGGCCGTGATAAACGGCGTTAATATCATTCATCATGGCAATATCCGTCCTCAAGCCTGCCTGGTAATTGACCAGCCCGCAATCGAGGTGCAGAAGTTTGGGTGATTTTTTAAGATTGCTCATCAGGGGCATCTGCTTTGACGTTGAAGCAAAGACCCTGCTGATCAGCATCGCCTTTTCCAACACATCAAAGGCCTCACTCATTTCCCTGCTTCGGAAGTTCGATTCCCCGAACTTTTCGTATTTGATCCGCAGGCCGACATATTTCGAAGCATGCTCAATGATATGTTGAATGTACTTTGTCCTGGCAACACTGGCGTATTTGGAGACGTCATCCCGCAATCCGGTGAGGATTGATTCATAGACAGGGTCAACATCGATAAACGACCGAGTCTGTGCATAGCGCGCCACAGCTTCCGGCATGCCGCCGACAAGAACATACTCGGAAAACTTTTTCATCATCATCGTGTGTATTTCTTCGGGAATGACGGAATCAGGTTTAACCGCGCTAATGTAGTTTTGCGCCTGGGTCTCTCCCAAAGCGGCCAGAAATTCATCGAATGTCACCGGATGCAGGTAACAATATTCCACCCGCCCGACAGGAAAGGTAAAACCTTCAGACTTCATTTTGACTTCTAAAAGTGATCCTGCCGCTACAACGTGAAGGTCGGGCATTTCTTCATAAAAGTATCGAAGTTGATTCATGGCGATGCCTGAATTTTGCACTTCATCGATGAAAATAAGGGTGGAACCAGGAGAAATCTTTTTGTTAAATTTCAGTTGAATAAGCTCGATCCTGTCCTTAACGGGCAACATGCGGTTAAACAGTGCCGCATGATCTTCGAGTTCAAGGTTGAGGTGGATGTAAGTGTCGAATGCCGTGCGGCCGAACTGATGAACGGCGGAAGTTTTGCCCACCTGGCGAGCACCCCGAATGATAAGGGGCTTCCTCCCCTGCCTGTTTTTCCAATCTAATAGTATTTTCGATACGTTTCGATCAAACATGACACATTCCATAAGTTAATTTAACACTGCAATGTAATATTGTATAATCAAAATAGCATCATTATTGTAAAATATATCGAGTAATATATATTATTATGGCGTTAAACTCAACAATATTTTGGTCTGTCTTCGTGTGAACAAAAAAACATTAGCTGTGGGATTTGAATGGACAGGACTATCGTGTTCGGGGGAAACATCATATTATTCAAGGCTTCTCATCAACTCACGGGCGATATTCGCGCTTTCCAGGCGCATCATGCTTTCTTCCGAACGGCCATACCCCGGCAGATTGAACAAAATAAATTTCAATCAGTACTTTATCGCTCAGGTTTGTGCATTACAGCAAGATCAAATAAAAGGTTCAATCAGAATGATTGAACCAGCGGGGGGCAGATGTATCACTTTTCAAGGGTCCCGGAACGTTTGGCGGCCGAAGCGGCGGGGCGGTGTCTGCGTTTCCTCTTTCTTTTTCGTTTTGCGGGTGCTGAATCTGCTGCGGGTTCCGCAATGACAGGGGAAGGAGTTCCGGAAAGAAAGGCATCCCACCAGGCCAGAGCGGTTGGTTTTTCTCCTCTCGTCTCCGCTTCAAGATGCATGTAGGCCAGGGCGTCTGCAAATTCAGGCCGATTAGCCATGCTGGAGGGACGACGCGGCGGTATTCTGTGCAGTGAGTGCTGCGTGGCAAGAATGCTGCGCAGTTGATTGCCAACCCGTCCGGTGATGCTCACGGTGCCGGAGCACTCTTTCAGGAAGGCGGCGCACGCGGCATCCAGCGCCAGATGGCGGGGAATACCTTCCCCCTGGCGTGCCAGCACGATTTCTTCCAGAACGGGACCGAAGAATGCGGCAAAAAACAGCGATGGGGATGGCGGCGTTGCACTCTGGCATAGCCGATCGATGTATTCAAGATTTGATTGCACGATACGCAGATGATCGCTGCTTCCATCAAGCCACCGGCCAAGCCCGGGAAAAAGCGCGGCAAGAAGACCGCTGGTGTTCATGAGGTTAAAAACCGGTTGCGCGGCGCCGCACAGAAAGAGTTTCAGGACCTCTTCATACAGTCTTCCCGGCGTGGCGCGGGAAATCGTGGAAGACAGTTCACAGAGGATTTTCCACGTGGCGGGTTCGATAACAAAATGATGGGATGCGGCAAAACGAACGGCACGGAGCATCCGCACCGGATCTTCCGTGAACCGCACATACGGATCGCCGATAGGACGAATGATATGTTCATGGAGGTCATTCAGTCCGTTCGCGTAGTCAATGACGGAATAATCCGCGATATTGTAGGCAAGGGCGTTGATGGTGAAGTCACGGCGGAGGGCATCCTCTTCCGGAGTGCCGAAAATATTGTCGCGGAGAACCATTCCGGACGGGTCCTTGAGGTGACGGGGCGGCCGGCTATTCGGACCCGGCTCTTCCGCTTCCGCTTCATCGGACGGGGCGGCGGCCCGAAACGTCGAAACTTCAAGAATCTGGTCCTGAAAGTGCAGATGGGCCAGCCTGAAACGGCGGCCGACCAGACGACAGTTGCGAAAAAGACGTTTGATCTGGCTTGGCGTAGCGTCGGTGGCAATGTCGAAGTCCTTGGGTGTGCGCTCCAGGAGGAGATCGCGGACACACCCCCCGACCAGGTAAGCGATGAAACCGTTGTCACGCAGCCGGTAGAGCGTGCGCAGGACATTCTGATTGATTTGTTTTCGGGAAATCCGGTGTTCCGTCCGGGGAATGATTCGTGGTTGCATGGTCCGCACCATAGCACAACCTGTCCAAAAAGCAAAATCCCGTCATCATCGTATTTGTGAAAATCACCGCCATCCGGATGCCGGTAATTTATACAGACGGATTTTGCCATCCATCACGAAAATGCATCGATGAATCGCCGGACGATCCTGCCGCCCGGCGTCTCCTTTGATCGCAGCGCGCCGAATGGACAAACCTCCACGCAGCAATAACAGCGGATACATTTGTCGTAGTCGAATTCAATTTTATCCTTTGCGTCCCTGATGGCTTCCGCCGGACAGATCGTCCAACATTTTTCGCACATCCGGCACAGAGACGGTTCACACACCGGCGATGCCAGCATGTGACGGCGCAGAAAGCTTTGCATCACTTTCGGGCCATAGATCAGACGACTGCCTTCGGGCAATTGGAAACCGCTCACCTGCGGCAGCGTCCCGTCAATATTAAAAGACGGAATCAATCGCTCATCGCGGGCGATTTTCATCGTCGGCACGTTTTCATAATTCACGCCGACCATTTCGCAGACGACCCTGTCCAACGCGAATGAATTATCAGAGCCTGCCAGAACACCGACTTTACGGGGCCTGCCGCCCTTCCCCGGTCCGTCGCCTTCCATGGCGAGAATGCCGTCCAGAATGGAGACGGCGGGCGCAACCGCCTGATGAATCGCCACCAACAGTCGCGCAAACGCCATCGTATCGGCGCCCGCGCGCATGTGCCACTGAGGCTTTTTAAATCCCACAATGCAGCCGAACATGTTTTTAACCGCGAGTGTCAGAAGCATCTGGCTGTGCGTTTTGAGTTTGGGCAGGTTGATAATGACATCCGCCTCCACGGCGTCGCGCGCCATTTCGATGCAGCCATACGGTTTCCCGATATCAACCGAAACGGTGTCCTTGAACGGAACACAGACAACCGGCAGACCTTGCAGCGCATTCGCCGTGCCATTTTGTTTCAGAATATTTTCAAAAGACCCGATGGCCGGAGAATCCGAAACCCGGGGACGCGCGCCTTTTTGCAGAACGTATTCCACGGCGGCCTTGATGATTAGCGGGTGGGTGAGGACCGCATCCTCGGGACGCGCCGCGGACAGCATATTCGGCTTGATCAGAACCCGGCTGCCGGACTTGATCTTTTCACCCGCCAGCTTTTCGATCAGATCAAAAACAAGCGGTTTAATCTGTTCATATTGATATTCGGCCTTATGAATGATTACCGTAGCCATTGTTTACCCTGATGATGATTCCCGGCGCCAATTATTTTAAAGTTGACTGATGCATTGATTATGTTGCATGCAGCAACGCATTCAGCGCCTCGATGATGACTTTGTAGTCCTGATATCTCTCATTGGGATCTTTGGCCATCATTTTCGCTATAATATCCGACAGCTCGCCGGAAAGTATGGGATTTACTTTTTTGAGAGGAACCAGAGCCTCATTCAGGTGTTTAGACAGAACGATTTCAACGGAATTTCCTTTAAAAGGAGGTTCCCCAGCGAAGAGATGGTAAAACGTAGCCCCTAATGAATATATGTCGCTGCGAAAATCCAACTCCCGCCCCATGATGCATTCGGGAGACACATAAAGCGGCGACCCAAGACCTTCGGATGCTCTTTTGTCTGTTCCGTCATTTACAATGGCAACGCCGAAGTCCACGACCTTTAACTGGCGCTGGTCATTAATCATGATATTTGCCGGTTTAATATCGCGGTGCACGATATTCATCCTGCCGACAAAATCGAGCGTCTGGCACATGGTGATGAGGTATTCCAGACCCTCTGCCATATTGAGTTTATTTCGATCCTGGATGATATCCCCAAGATCACCTCCGCTGATGAGCTCCATGGCAAAGAAGAGAACATCGTCTATCTGTTCGATATGGTATATTTGCGCGATGTGGGGATGACTGAGACGGGAAACTAACCGCGCCTCCTGGAAAAACATGTTCCGGTATGACTCGACCGTTGAAAGATTGTAAGAGATAACCTTCAGGGCGACATGCCGCTCAAGGACCACGTCCCATCCTTGAAAAACACCGCCCATGGCGCCGGCGCCGATAAAGGAAACCGCCCTGTAATTGCCTAATTGTTTTCCAATAAGACTGCGATAGAACTTAATTTCAAGCGCTTTTTCACTTCCGGAATTATTAAAATTGTCTAAAAGCGGCTCGACATCGACGCGCTGTGTCTTATTGCTGTCCGCCTGCATGATCATTTTTACGTCGATTTTTTTCCCGATGACGGGTGTTTCATCCAGGGCGGCTGCTTTTATTCCGGCATCCGTCACGCTTGTAATGTAAGTATAGGTTTCGATCCATTCCTTGGAGGTTTCTACCTGCACCCCGATCTCCGCGGAAAGCTGATTCTTGCCTATCGAAATATGCTTGATGACGCTATTGACAATGCGTTTCCCCGCAGGCAGCGACACCCTGACGTAAAGCAGCATGTCCAGTCTGCCGAGCAAAGAGGTCTGAATCAATAATCCCTGCGCGCTGACATTTATTATTTTGCCAGGCAACCATAGAACGGCATCTCGGGATAGCTCAACGTTCTCAATTGGTTGTATAAAATTTCTGTCACTATCCCGACGATCTTGCGGCCCCGGAGAAACCGCAGCCGCACTCTGAGCGGATAACTTCGTGTCCGCTTCTTTTGGTGATTCAGATATTCTTTCATTGCCGGCCATTGAGGGAAGCATTTTACCGATGCGTTCCATTAAAACCGTTGCAAGTTCTTCTTCCGGATCATAGGCAATAAAATCAGCCGCGCCCATCTCAAACGCCTCTAAAACCTTTGAGACCTCTTCCTCCACCATGGAATCGGCCTCAACTGCCTTGTCGGCAATCTCATTGCTTGGAACCGATTCAAAAAACACAAACGGAATCTTGCTCAAAAGGCGACTGTTCTTGAGAAATTTAAGGAAGTCATGGCCGCTGAAATCCTCCAACTGCGTATCGGAAAAAATGAGCGCCACGGTATGCTTGGAGAGCAAATTTAAGGCGCCGCTCATCGTTGTTGCAGTGAGTATCGGGTACCCGGCGTCAAGGAGAGATTGGCAAACCGTATTCAGAAATTTCTCTTCACGATTAACCAAAAGTATGTAGCTTTCAATGTTCATAAACCCCGGCATGAAAATATCCAGTAATATTTAAACATTACATTCCCTAAGCGGTCTGCCTGCCTGTTGGACGCTAAAATGGGTTTATGGCATTTTGGCTTTCGGTTTGATACAGACATGTAAGGCAAATGACTGATTTCCCACTTGAAAGATAAGTACGGCGACAGAGGTATGCTGCAAATAGCCAATCTGGTGCCCGGGACCGACAACGACGGAAGGCAGCGAGATTTCAAAATGGTAGGGTGTGCCGACAAATTCCTTTTTCGTGGAGCCGCTGATCATGTTGATGATCTCACTGACGCCGTCATGAATCAATTCGGCATCGATGGAATCCTCTTCCGTTCCCATCATTCGCGCGATGATCATTTTTGCCAGATCCCAGTAGAAAGTGACAACAAGAGTTCCCTCGGCATTTCCGGACAGTCCCATGATACCGGAAATATCACCGAATATTCTGATGGTATTGGAAAAATAAACTTTCTTGAATGTTACATCCAGCGATGCCATGGTTTTAAGGACATGGCAGGTATTTTTGATAAAAGGATTCAGATATTCAATCTCTTCCGCGAGAGGTTCCCGGCTTGGCACCAGATAACCTTTTATAATATGTTTACAGGCGGGTGACGGATTTACCAAAGACAGCACTTCGGTGGCGCCTGCGATGACATAGGGCTGCGATGAGACATCTTGTTGTTCTCCATGAACAAGAATAATGGGAATATTCTGGAAGTTGCAGGCATAACGCAATTTGCAGATCTGCTCCACGACATTTGACTGCCTTTGGCCCATCCAAAGAATAATCATATCGTAGTCGTTGAGGACCATCTCGTCATGAAAATTTTCATATTGGATATGGTCATTTTCTCCTAACAGTCCCGAAACAGTTTTTGCGACTGTTGGGCTGCAATCGATTCCCAGTATTTTCTTCATAGATATAACCTCCATTTCCTGTTCATGGTAAATAATCGTAATCGCCTGATGGAATTCTGAGACAACCATTAAGGCCTTTGGCTTTGCGGCAAATGCATCCGGCTCTCAATAATTCATTTACAGAGATTTCTATTTCTTCTCTAACACACTATGAATTGCGTCGATCAGTTGATCGGCGGTAAAGGGTTTTGTAAGGTAGCCCTGAGCGCCTGCACTGATGACGGCCTGAATTCTACCGTCTTCAGCTTCCGTTGATACCATCAACACCGGAATCTTTGGGAAACGATCATCGCCCCGCATACTTTTTATGACATCAATCCCGTTTAGCACAGGCATATTCCAGTCAAGGATCATTAAATTTACATCCTGGACATTGGCTTCCAGAAGATCCAACGCTTCCCGGCCGTTGGTCGCATGAACAACCTCAAAACCCATCGACACGGCGGCTCTCTCAATAAGACCGCGCACTAAACGTGAATCATCCGCAACGATCACTTTCATTCCTGTTTCCTCCTTTGTTTCTGTTACTGAAGTTATAATGAGAACGGCATGGGATGTCAATTACAATCTATTACACATCCATGAAAAGTCCGCCCTACAAAATGAAAGAGGTCGCAAATGTCTATCACTTGCAACCCCTTAATATTCAATGGTGGGTCAGGACAGAATTGAACTGTCGACACTCGGATTTTCAGTCCGATGCTCTACCGACTGAGCTACCGACCCGCCTTGTTGATCCCCCTCGCGAAAGGCTGGAAACCTCTATAAAATCCCTTTTCTTTTGTCAAGGTGTTTTTTGGCTGTCCGCGCCTGTCGTCTCTTCAGCGGACTGCGTTTCCGGCTTTTTCATTTCCGGTCCGGACATGCCGCTAAATTGAGCGGAGCTTTGAGGTCCGGGTATGGAATCGGAGATGGAAATTCCGGCGACGCTCCCCTGCGGTTCACGGATAATCACCACCGTGCCGGCGATTTTGTCATGCCAGCCCTGTTTCTTCTTGTCAAAAGCAATCCAGATGTAACCCAGACAAAAAACAAGGCTGGAAACCAGATAACCGACCGATCGTAAAAAGGCTGTACCAAACGAGATGGGTGTGCCGTCAACGGAAACCACCTGCAGACCCAGCAGCATTTTACCGGGTGTGCGTCCGGTCGAACCATGAAAATAGGTAAAGTAGGCGATGTCCATGAAGATCGAAAACACCCACATCCACAGCGTCAAAGAAGCCATCTGCCCCGGGCCGGTCATTCTGCCCATGATCGCGCCGCCACCGGACATCGCCCCGGCAAAATAGGCAACAACCGCCACGATCATCAAAAGCATAAAAACAGCGCCAATAATGAATCCGTCAATCATATACGCAATAAAACGCCGCCAGAAACCCGCAAATTGATATGTCGTCATTTTCCTCCCTCCCCCGCCGTTTGACCGAAGATGCCTTTTTCATACTGGATAATGGACAAAATCGCCGCCGCCGCTGTTTCCACTTTTAAAATCTGTTTCCCCAGGCTCACTGACGTAAAACCCGACGCCTTCGCCCGGTCAACTTCATCCCGGGACAACCCGCCTTCCGGTCCGACAATAACAAAATACTGTTTCACTCCGTCAAACCTCTGATCCTGCAGCGCATCCCGAATATTCTGCTGTTCTTCTTCTTCCCAGAAAATCATCTTCCGGGCGTCGGGCGCCGCCTTTAAAAGCATATCTTCAAAAGATAAAACCGGTTCGATGGCGGCCAGCAGCGGGCTGCGCGAGCAGCGGGCCGCTTCGCGGACAATCTTTTGCCAGCGGGCAACTTTTGCCGAGGCTTTTTCTCCGTCGATCCGGCTCACCGAACGGACGGCTGTAAAAGGAATAATCACATCCGTGCCCAGTTCCGCGGCGGTTTTGACAATCAAATCCATTTTCCCCGCTTTCGGAATCGCCTGGGCCAGCGTCATGCTGATTTTCTTTTCCGTCCGCGGAACTTGTTTTTCCAGCGACACATTGACGCCGGATGCGCTGAAACCTCCAATGCGCGCTTCGAACTCATGTCCAAAGCCGTCAAAGATAATGATCCTGTCGCCTTGCTTCAGGCGTAAAACCGTTTTCAGATACCGGAGGTTATCCGCGCCCAGCGCGCAGATTGACGCATTTTTCAACGTTTCGGAGCTGTATATTCTGGGCAGAGTCAATTCCAAACACTTTCCTTGAAAGATACTTATCGACTGGAAACGCTCAGGACTTTCCATCCGCCGGATTACTCTTCAGCACGTAACAGACCCATTCTTTTTCAGTCAGGACATTGTGCGTGGCAAGCGGCGCGACGATGAAATGTTCTTCGATAGCGGGAACATCGGACTCGATGATTCCGGAAATAATCAGATAACCGCCGGGCATGAGCAGTCTGACCAGATGAGCGTGCAGCTTCAACAGTAATTTCGCCGTCAGATTGGCGATGATCAGGTTGCGCGGCTGGCGTATTTTTGCCGCGTCTTCGTTGCATATCCGCAGGCGAGCCTCCACCCCATTGATGACGGCGTTCTCAGCGGCGATTTCCGTTGCCTTGGGATCGTTGTCCACGCAAATCACATCCTCCGCGCCCATTTTGGCGGCGGTAATGCCCAGGATTCCCGTGCCGCATCCGACATCGAGAACTTTCCATTCCGCAACGGAACGATTCTTCAGAATAATATCTTCAATGGCTTCCATGCACATGCGCGTGGAAGCGTGCTGACCGGTGCCGAAAGCCATCCCCGGATCAATTTCCACTACGATGTCGCGGCTGTCGGGCGCATACCTTTCCCAGGTCGGCTTGACCACGATATTCTTGCAGACGCGAATCGGTTTGAAATACTTTTTCCACTGCTCGCCCCAGTCCGGATCGGTGATGATTTCCGTGGCCAGCGCAGGCGCTTCGATGTCGGGAAATATTTCTTCAAGGCTCTTCAGATATTTGCGAATCGTATTGATTCGCTTCTCGCTGCGAACATCCGCGGGGAAAAAGGCGTTAATGACTTCAATGCCCGCCGGTTCCGGAAAATCATTTGCGCCGGGCGGCAGTAACGATTCCGAAAACACACCCTGCGCGCCTGTTTCTTCCAGAAAGTTGCTCAAAGCATCCATCAACTCCGCGGACGCCGTTATTTCAATTTTCAACCATTTTTCCGGTTCTTTTGAAGTCATCTTTCAGCCTTGTTGTTCCCGGGAGTTGTTCATCATTTCTATTTTATATAGCTTGTTTTTTTGCATATATCAAGCTGTCAGACCGGCAAACTCTTTTTTTTCGTCATCCTGAAAATCTATCCGTAAAGCATTCGATACGGCCTACTTTTCGATACTGTCCGTAGCGCAGGCAATCGCCAGACGCCAGGGCGTGCCGTGCAGGGCAACCGTCCGCCAGTAGGCCGTCTTGGCTGCCGGCGCACCCATCCCCTTGCGGTAGAAGCTGTAGGCGCCCGTTCCTTCCGGGGCCTCCACCATTTTTCGGGCAAAAGCAATCACTTCCGGGAAAGGCTGATACAACGGATCGGTAAAGGCATTGCGCCCGATCTGTTTCGTATCCACATCATAGATGATCAGGCCGTCGGTTTGCATCAGAAAAATATCGACCGGCAGGTTGGAAGCAACCGGTCCGATAATGCTGGACAATAGATATTCCGGCGCAAAGAGCGCCGAGACCGACCCCGAAAACCGATGGTCCGTTGAAAAGACGGGATAATGAATGACAACCGATTGAGGGCCTTCGACGGAGCGAAATGATCCGCTCATCACCGGCTGATGGGTTTTGAACAGCTTGACCATATGGGCCTGCGCGCTGATATCCGCGCCTTCGGATGTCCGGTGCGCGGGCGGTTCCACGGCCACCATGATCCCCGACTTGCTCACCGTTTCGCAGTCGATAATATAGGGATTCGCCCTGTAAAGTCCTTTGAGCACATCCCGGGCAATCTCCCCCTTTAAATCCCTGCCGGACAGCACCGGCGCGCTTTTCTTAATATCCCCGTCCAGTTTGTTCAATGCCGTCGCAATCTCCGACTGCAGCCGGGATAAAAGGTCCTGCAGTTCCTGACGGGAAAGCAGCGTCTGATGGCCGCTTTCGGTGGGAACGATTAATTCCCCGGCAATGATTTTCGCTTGCAGCACCAGCACTTTATTATAGATGTCAGCGGAAATTAGCTTCTTGTTCTGATCGTTATAAACAAAACCAACCCCGTTTTCTTTCAGACCAAGAGTCTTCAGGCCTCCGGAAAAGTTTCCCTGCACGCAGGCTTTGACACTTTCGAATACGGCCACATCCATGTTCTTCAACATGCTGGTCAGCACAAGCCCCGGCGCCTGTGCGCTCTGATCAATGTCCACGCCGATCGCCAGGCGGTTCATCTTCTTTGCCGCCCGGAAAAGGCCGGCGCCGGTTCCACCGGCGGCGTGATAAATGATATCCGATCCATCTTTATACATGCGGGTTGCGATCCGGTATCCTTTTTCCGGATCGATAAATGCATGACCGGTTATTCCGGCATATTTTGAAGACACGCGGATGCCCGGCCGGACGGCACTTGCACCCGCCAGATAGCCCGCCTGAAATTTACGGATGATCGGGCTGTCCATGCCGCCGATAAAACCGATTTTGCCCGTCCTGCTGGCGAGGGCCGCCATCGCCCCGACCAGATAAGAGCCTTCCTCCTCCCTGAAGGTGAGTCCGGCCAGATTAGCGGGCAGCGGCGCTATCCGTCCTTTGTTATCGTACTTTACGCTGTAGTCAACGCAGACAAATTTTTTATCGGGATACTGCACGGCCAGTTCATGGAGCTTCTCCGAAAAGGCAAACCCGACGCCGATAATCATCCCCGCATCGGAAGCCGCCACCTCATGGATGGCATGATCCAACTCCAGATTTCTTTTGTGCTCGATATAAACCGCTTTCACGCCCAGCTCGGAAACCGCCTTTTCCAGACCTTTGTATGCGGAATCGTTAAACCCGCCGTCGCCTCTGCCGCCGATGTCAAAGATGAGCGCCACCTTCAGAGGCGTCATATTTTGTGCAGGAGCTTCCTGCGCCGCAATAAAAGAAAATATCAGAAACGGCGCCAACAAAGAAAACTTCCAAACCTTTTTCATCACTGCTCCCTGTTTTAAAATTTACCTCACCTTTCCGATCTGAAAGGTCTGCCCGCTGATGGAGACCGTCGGATACCGCTCCCGTTGAAAACTTTTTCGTGCAGTATAAAGCCATGAAGCTGTACTCATATCAGACAATCTTTGCGTGCCCTGTCTTTCTATATCGCGCTTCCGGTAAGTAAAAACGCCGCCCAGTAGTAAGGATGCGGGTATTGCTTTTTAGCGGTGAGCTGCGCCTGTCGCAAGGCTTCCTCTTTACTCATCTTCGACAGGTTGGTATAGAAATGAACCATCAAATCCCGGGTTGCCTCGTCATCCACCTGCCACAGGCTGGAGATCAGCGAGCGGGCACCGGCATAGAGGAAGCCGCGCGTAAAGCCGACAACATCGTCGCCCGTTGATACTTTTCCCAGAGCCGTTTCACAGGCGCTGAGAGTGACCAGATCGGCATTCAAAGATAAATTATACAGATCGCCCGCTCTCAATAGTCCATCATTATTGCTGTCAGCGGCCAGCAGCAGCGCTGAATCAAGCGGCTTATCCAGGTCAAACACGCCATGAACAGCCAGATGAATGATGGAATATTTACTTCCCAGGTTTTGCAGATTGGTCTTTGATGCCTCACTGCGTAAAAGAACTTTGGATTTTGGAATGATCCCGCCAATGGCCAGGGCTTCGTCCTGCGCGAATTTCAAATCATATTTCGGGTCGTCCAATTTGGGATTGCCGAAAATCAGGGCGCCTCTATCCTCCTGTCTTGCCCGCTCTGTAAGGAAATTCAGGATACTGGCGCTCGGCAGCATCCGAAGACTGAATCGGTCAATCAGATATTCCCTGCCGTCGGAAAGAGCGGCAAAAGGTAAATAGTGCAAAGACCCATGTGGAACGATAATCAGTTTTTTTGTTTTAATGGCGGGAGATGCCAAAGCAAATATCTGATGGTATAGCGCCCGGCTGTATTGGTTGAATTCCGGAAAATTTCGTGTCGCAATATTTTTGCGCAGGGCATCAATATTTTTTTCCAGGTTCGCGGACGGCAGCTTCCGCGCCGCAATCGTCCGGCCTGTTACAATAAAAACATACCAGTCTTTCCCCGCGCAGTAATATTCCAGCAGGGTTTCATCGTCTTTTATCCGGCTTTGAATTTCGACCGTGGCCGGCGTTGTCACGGAAACAAGAGCCGCCAGTTCCGGCTCTTTCTCCCGCAGGTCCTTTTTCAGCGCCAGAACAATCGAACGGGTTTTCATTTGGCCTTCTTTATCCTGTGCCTGCGCCACAACGGAAAGGTCATTTTCCGCTTTGGTCAGTTCGGCCAGAGTTGTCTTGATTTGATCAGTCTGTCCGCCATGGAAATTGATATTTTTTTGCGAAGCAAGCAGATCCACCAGGGCACGGGCTTTGGCGCGCTCCACGCAGGCAAATGCTTCCGCATAACGGCCGTCATGAAGAAGCAGCGCCACCAATTCAGCGTAAACCGTCTGCTTATCGCCGACAAAGCCGATGCGTCCCGCTTCGGAATTAATCGAAGAACGCTGCTTTTCAATAACGTCGGCGGCTTTCTTGAGCATGTCTTCCGCAATATTCTTCCGGCCTTCGGCGAAGGCGATTTTTGCCCGATCCAGGAGCACAATCCAGTAAATACCGCCGATTTGCTCAATCTGCGGATGTCCTAAAAGCTGGTCATAGCCTTCTTTTGCTTCTTTTATGTTTCCCGTTTCATAAAGACTTTTCGATAGAATATAAAGGTTGGGGATATCCTGGAATGTCTTATCGTAGAATGCTGTAATCAACCCGGTGACTTTTGCACTCGGATTCTTAACAGCCGTCAGAGCCTTATCATACTCTTTCAATGCCATGTAAATCCTTGCCAGGGCACTGTATTTTTCAGGCCCGTTCATGACCGTGATGCTTACATTCTGCAGGGATTGAGCAACGCTTTGAGCCTCTGCGTGATTTCCGGCAAGGGCATGGGCGACACCCAGAATATCGTAAATATTGATCAGTTGAGAGGTATAAAAGGTGCTTTTTTCCCGCCCCGCTTCATGCAGGAGCTTATAAGCAAGGGCGCCTTCCCGGATGGCCTTCTGAAACTCCCCCTGGTCCAGATAAATACTGCCGCGCAGGATTTGCGGATAAACGGTCAGATCGCTGCCGACATAAGTGCTGTCGCCCTTTTCAATCTGTTTTTGCAGGATGTCTGCCGTGGCCAGCGCTTTGCCGTAGTTGCGGATGCCGCTGTAGGAGGCAGCCAGTAAATAAAGCTGGAAGGAAGAAAGCGTCTCGCCTTCATCCAGGCTCGGTTGAAGCGCGTTGATGATTTCATGTATCTGCTGTTTCTGTGCATAGCGGCTTAATTGGATATCTTTAAAAGAGAAAGCCAGCAGAAAACCGGATAGAACCAAGATGGCTGATAATGTGGAATATTTTTTAAGCATCATTTTACCTCACCTTTCCAATCGGGAAAGTCTGCCCGCTGATGGATATCGTCGGATACTGGGCTTTCTTGAAGATCTTCTCCGCCAGCGCGGGAACTTCATTGTCCACATAATCCGCAAGCTCCGTCGTCTTGACGTAACCCGTATTCCCCCTGTCGGCTTTTCCCTTCAAGCCTTCCGCCAGCACGTAAGTAAACAATCCATGACCCTGATAGCCTTCCAGCGCTTCCTGCATGGAAGTGGAAGCCGACAAAATGGTCGAACCCACCGCCCGGCTCAGGATCTTCATCGCCGTGTCCTCGCTCATGCCGCGCGTCAGCATCGCCACCTGGATAGCCTCACCCAAAGCCCCCGCATTGCAGGTGTCAATGATGATCAGTTTTTTCGTGGCAGCAACATTACTGAGCAGCTTCTTAAATACCGACTGACCAATGGCGTCGGTCTTGAGTTTTTCCGTCCGCGTTGATCCAACATTTGAGGTTATAAGATAATATTCTCCATCGTCAACTGTTCCATGGCTGGCCACGTAGAAGACAAATAAATCGTCAGGATTTAACGACTGCATGGCCTTAATTTCCTTCAAAATGTTTTCTTTTGTTGTTTCTTCCCTGGAGGTAAGCTTTTTAACTTCTACTTTTTCAAATAGAGGCAACGCGCCCTCCTTCAGCGTATCGGCAAAGAGCGTTGCGTCCGCCACGGCATGGTTCAATTGAAGCCGGGGATTTTTATAATCATTGATGCCGATCACCAGAGCATAAAGAGAGGGCTTATCGATGGCCTTGAATGCCGCCGTGACTTCATGAACAGCGGCATTGCTCTGCATGGTGTTGTCGGCATTGAAGGCAACGGCCTTGATCGTGTTCACGCCGCTGACCAGCTTCAGTTGATAAGTTTTCCGGATTTCATTCCGGCCGGATACAACAACTTTTACGCCTCTGGTGCTGTCCAGCATAACGGCGGAACCGTTAAGATAAAGCCGGATATCGCCGATGCCTCCTCCGGAATCGATAATTTTCAGAGTAATCTCGGCGTCGCTTTTATGAATACTGATGGGTGTATCGACAATGGCGATGACCGGAGGCGGTTTGACATCCGCCACCTTTTTGAGTTCCTTCAATGACCCGCCCCCCAGTGCAAGCTGCACCAGGTCGGGACGGTAAAAACTTTCCCTAAGTTGTTCGATGCTGTAATCTTTGCCGCCGACTTTAATGCTGAAATACTGGTCGCCTTTGGGAGAAGAATTGTAATAACCATTCGCGGTTGTAACAATCCATTCGCCGTCCTCAAAAGCAATCATGGAAGCGATTTCTTCTCCGGTGGCAACATCCCATATCTTTGTAGAGGCGTCGCCCGCTGATATCAGATACCGGCCGTCGGGAGAATACCTGGCCGACGTGCCCATCCTGCCCGTATGTCCCGTCAGAGTTTTCCAGGGGGCGCCTGTCGTCAGATCCCAGATGATGATCTGACTGTCAAAGCTGGCGGATGAGGCGTATTTCCCGTCCGGAGAAAATGATACGGACCAGACGCCGCCGATGGCCGTATGACCGGTGAATTGTCTGATCTCTTTTAACCGTTTTGCGTCCCAAAGCCGGACACTGTTGTCCGACCCGCCGGTTAACGCATATTTCCCGTCCGGAGAGTAGGCAACGGAAAACACGCTGCCAATGAATGGCGTGCTGCCCTCCGCTGTTTTTTTGGCCTTGCCTGTTGACGCATTCCATAAGTATATTTTGGCCTGATCACACCCTGATAAAACATATCTCCCATCCGGAGAATAAGCGGGCGACCAGACGGTGTTCTTCAATCTGAAATCCTTGATCTCATCTCCCGTTGCCACGTCATATATTTTTATATTCGGAGAATCGAATTCAGGGCTGTTGGACGCAATCCCTCCGCATAAAATTTGTTTTCCGTCCGGGGAAAAAGCGAGGGAAGCCACCATATTGTCGTCGTCAAAGGCCATGACTTCCTGTTTTGTGGCCAGGTCCCAGAGCTTCATCCCTTTGCCGCCGGAGGCAAAATGTTTTCCATCAGGCGAAAAAGCAACCGCGGTTGTAAAACCGGTAAACCCTTTGAGATGCTGAAAGGTTTGTATTTTTTTCCCCTGCGCAATATCCCAGAGGATAAAGGAGTCAAAACTGCCGGACAAGACATATCTTCCGTCAGGCGAGATATCCACTCTGTTGACGATCGGAGCATTCTGCCTGATTTCCCGCAACATATTGGCGGCGTCTTTCACCGTCAGAAGAGGTCTGGCCATACAGGAAGAAAGGAAAAGCGCCAGGCACACGATCTCTATACTCCGGAAAACAGACATCTCTCCGCGCCTGTTGGAATCCGATGCCGGTGATTTCAAGATGAGAAAATGCAATAATGCTTCCTTTCTCTTTACTTATTTTTGGTTTTCACAACCGCCTGGACTTCGGAAAATTCCGCGTTCTGTTCACCTTTCCCATCGGCGGTTTCCTTCAGTTTAACGCCGCGGGTCTTGATGCCGATATCCTTTGCTTTTGTTTTGACGGTATAGACGCCGCCTTCTTCTTTCAGGTGCAAATCGCCCAGTTCGGAAACGCTGGCATAGACAATAATATTTTCCTCGCCAAAGGGCGGATTCACTTCCAGTTCAAATTTATCCTTGCCGGAGGGAATTTCATAAATCACGCCGCCCTGGAAGTAATTGTCCTGCCGGTAGGGATTGGGCAAGAGTTGCAGGCTGGTTTTGGACGCATCCCGGTAAATCATCCGGGCAAAAAACGGCTTATTCCCCTTGAGATAAATTTTAATTTTCTCGCCCGCCGAATAGGATGTTTTATCCGTCCAGACTTTCACGGCCAGAGGCAGAGACGGATCATCGAGAACGGCATCGCTGGCTTTCTCTTTGGCCTTCTTCATGGCTTTTTCATCCGGAATGACTTCCGTCTTCAGTTTGATCTTGAAGCAGTCCCCCTGCGCCGGATCTTTATACCAGCTCTTTTCCAGCGTTTCGAGCACCTCGACGGTGGCGTTGGCGTAAGCGGACACCAGGTCTTTCTGAAGCTCGAAGTCCTTCACTTCGGTCGCGGAGGACACATAGGTTTTAACCGACTCGACGGCGTTTCTCTTGGCATCGGCCAGGGCCGTTGTTTCGGTCTGCTTGCGCGATTTATCATCGCCCATGCAGGCGGAACCTTCGGCAATCTTGATCGTCGATTGCGCGGCGTAAAGCGGCGCGGCCAGAACAATGATAACGGCAATAAAAAACAAAATCCTGCGCATGGAAAACCTCCATTAAAGTTTATTTTACTATGACCAGCGGAAAATCCATTCCCCGTGAATCCACCGCGGGATATCGGGCTTCCTGTTTATACCTTTTTGTGATTTCCGGCAACTGCTCTTCCACGTAACCCGTCAGCTTTCTAACAGTAACCGTTTCCCCCTTGCCTGCCGCCTTGCCGCCCGGTCCTTCCAGGTGCGTATAAGTAAAAACGCCGTGCCCCGGTTCTTTTACCACACGACAGAAGATGACCGTCCACTGATGTTTTTTGCGCGTCCCTTAACGCACGTCAAACAACCTGCTGTCTTTGCCAAAATTGATGATCAGCGGCGTCTGCGGATGGCCCAGTTTGCCGGAAAGCTCAGTAGTCATTTCTTTAGAGTAGATTCCCAGACTCTTTACCGTTACCATGCCGCTCTTATCCCCGTCCACCGCCGCGGCGTTTTTCAATCCGGCAAGCAGGGTGTGGGTGTAAAGACCATTGCCCTGATAGCCGTCCAGAGCGGTCTGAACAGAGCCTGCCGAGGCATAAATGTGCAGCCCCATCTTTTTAGCCAGCACCGACATCCGGGCGTCATACAGTCCACTGACAATGTTATCGACACCGCCGGCATGGCACGTGTCGAAAATAAAAAGCTGGGACAGGGCTTTGATCTTTTTGGACATCTCGACAATCTCATTGGAACTGATCAGGCTTTCGCCTGTGTCCAGCCGGCCATCGAAACTGCTGGTGACGATGTAGTACTGGCTTTGCAAAAGCAGGCCGTGGGAGGCGTCGAAGAAAATAAAGCTGTCGCCGTGTTTCACCTGCGCCGCCAGATTATCAATGGCGGCCAGGATATGTCGTTTGCCTGCCTGCTCATTGACCAGGCAGGTCAAATGAATGTTGGCTGGCTCATAGATGGTTTTAGCCTTATCTGACAGTTGCCCGATGAAGTCCTGTGCATCCCTGGCTGCATATTTCAAATTGATGGAGGCATCGCGATACCGGTCGATGCCGACTGCCAGAATATAGAGATGCGGCTTATCGGGCTTTCTCGTGGAGTTGAAACGGGCGGTGCCCATGACACTCTGCACCGTGTTCGGAGCGTTGAAAGCGGTAAGCCCGATCTCATTCTCGCCGGCAATTGTTTCCATCTCCACACATTCATCAAACGAATCACCCTTGGCCAGTTTTGCGACGGCGCCGGGGTTCTGTTTCTCTTTGATGGTCAGGGACCGCATATCCTGATAAACAGCCCTGCTGTTGACGGATGCCAGCTTGAGTTGTGCCGCTGCACTCTGTGCCGCAACTTCACGGTAAAATCCATCGGACTTGATCAACTTGCCGTTTTGGAACAGACGGACCTCGCCGATGCCGCCGCCGGTGCTTTGCACCTGATAACAGACTTTCACCGCGGGATTGCCGGTTTCACCGGGAACCGCGGAAAACTTTACCGCGGGGGGAGGATGATTGATTGCCTCTTCCACCGTTAGCGAGACAAGGCCCGCAATATCTTCTCCGTGGAGTTTTACCGTCACGATATCAGGACGATAGAAAACGTCGTAAAACTGGTCAATCCCGTAAACCTTGCCGCCCCTGCGGATGTTGAGATATTCATGCCCTCGGGCCGAGGAATTGTAGTATCCTTCCTTCGTGATCACAATCCATTCGCCATTGCCAAAGTCAACGAACTGCCCTATCTCTCTGCCAGTTGCCGTATCCCATAGCCTGACGGTCCCGTCGGAACTTCCGCTGGCCAGCCACGGGACCATATCGGTCATCGCCCCCGCATTGATCGGCGCCCGATGACCGGCAAAACGAAGTCCTTTTCCATCGGATGCGTTACTTATCAGACGAAATGAGTTATCGCCGTTATCCGCAATCGCCAGACGATCATCAGGCCTGCCCACAACCACGCGGCCGTCAGCCCCGGACTGTTTGTTCCCTTGCAGGTCGATCAGCGCTGCCTCTTTCCCTGTGATCGAGACGGCCTTGCTGTCGGACGTAAACTGCAACACCGCTGCCGTCCCTCTTATCGGAACAACCGTTTCATTCGCCCAGTTTTCCGTGGAGAATAATTCCAGTTTATTAACGGTGGAAAGCGCAAAGGCCGTGCCATCAGGCGAAAAGACAAACAACACCGACTGCGGGCTGGTTGCAGGATCAACCGGAATGGATTTGATCAGCCGGTTATCCGGGCTCCAGATGTTGACACTGAACCGGCCGCTCCGGTCCGCTCCGAAACTGGCCACCGCAGTGCCGCGCGGGGATATTGCCAATTTTTCAACATAGTGTTGTGTCTGGATGGGTTTCTGCTGCTGTTGCACGATATCCACAATATGAACGGTTGTCCGCTGCGGATCTGTCAGGGCAGTATAGGCCCCGTTGGGCGACAAGCCGGATACCGCAGTACGATAGGTTCGCGCCAGAGCGCCCTGCCGGTAGTTCCAGACAGCAATCGTTCCCGATGCATCTCTGGCAGCCATCAGCGGACTGTCCTTAATAAAAGCCACCTGCAATATCCAGTTGCCTTTACCGATGGAGGCGAATACTTCAATCTCGTTATTGTCGCTCTTTGTCTTGGCCAGCAGTTCATCGATGTGTTCTTTGCGTGACGGCCGTGAAATCTTGTCAACTTCCCGGCCGCCATTGAACAGGATGACCGTCGGCAGAATTCCTGAAACGCCGTAGCGGCGGACGATATCACCGCTTTTGTCGATATCGATGCCCACGATTTTAACGTCGGGATACCGCTCTTTCGCCTGTTGCATGATTGGCAGGTACATTTTGCAGGGTGCGCACCAGTTTGCATAGAAGTAGGCCAGCACCGGCTGGTCAGACTTCAATACCTCCTCATCAAAGTGCGAACTTTCAACGGTCGGGAAAGAGCCTGAGATGATCGAAGCCCGTGCGGGTTGACCCGGACGAGGCGTACCCGTTGCAACAGGCACACTCTTCAGTGTGTGACTGATCTGAAGGCGCTCTTGACCCCGCGCAATCTGCAACTGCACCTGATCACCCGGCAGATAAAGCCTCACGACCTCTTGAAGATTCAAAGGCGCCTTGATGCTTGTGTCATCCACTTTCAGGATGACGTCACCCGGGTGCAAGTCGCCTGACGCCGAGACAACATAGGCGCCCTCCGGCGCGGTGAGACCGATGAATTGCGCATATTCAGCCGTCACCGCCTTGACCATCACGCCAAATGACGCCCGCTCGGCGCCAAAAGCCAGCGTTCCCAAAAGGGATATCAGTAAAAGACAAAGAAGAAAAAATAATTTCCTGTACATAACAAGCCTCTCTTTATTTCGATGTGCCATAATCCATGTGCCATGAGCTATGAGCTATGAGCCATTCACTATTCTATCCTCCCGATCGGGAAATCATTAACACCCGTCTCGATCATCGGGTTTTGTTGACGCTTGAAGACTTCCTCCGAGAGCGTCATCACCCGCTCCTCTGTGTGCAGGGCAAGACCCTTCACGGTGATGAACCCGTCCTTCTTGAAGTCCGCCGCTCCCTGCAATCCTTCCAAGAGCACATAGGTAAACAGACCATGTCCTTTATATCCTTCCAGAGCCTGCTCAGTATCGGCGGAAGCGGAGAAGACAGAGGAGCCGACAGCCCGTTGCAGAAGTTTGACCGCTGTGGCATCGGTGAGGCCTCTCGTCTGCTGCAAGAGGGCGATCTGGATTTCCTTGCCTCCTTTGCCGGCATTACAGGTGTCGAGGATCACCAGTTTCTTTTGCGCCGGAATGCTGCCGATCAGACTCACCAGGTCTTTGTGACTCAGGGCATCATTACTGATATGCCGTGATGAAAGGAGCCGGACATTGCTTGTCAGCAGAAAATACTGCTCTTCGCCATTCACCACGTCAACCATGCCGTGGGAGGCATTGTAGAAAATAAAAAGGTCGTTGGGCCGGACCATCTGCCTGACTTCTTCAAAGGATTTGGTGATGGCCTCTTTCGTTGTCGCTTCCGGCGTAGTCAGCGTCCGGATATCCGCCTTTTCAAACAACGGGGCTGCAACTTTCTTCAAGGTTTCGGCAAAAGCAACGGCATCAGGGACGGCGTAGGTCAGGGAGATGGATTGATTCTTGTACGTATTGATGCCGATCACCAGGGCATAGAGATTTGGTTTGCGCATGGCAGCACGGGATGTAACGCTGATCAGGGCGGGATTCGACTCCATGGAGTTTTCGCCGTTAAACGCGACGACCCGAATTTCGTTTTGCCCTTTGATGAGCGGAATAGTAAACGACAGGATCTTTTCATTGGCTGCTGCTTTTCCCTTAACGATGACGCCCCGCGTATCATTGGCCACCTGCGCGCCGTTGAGATAAACATTCACACTGCCGATTCCGCCTCCGTTGTCGGTAACTTTCAGGGTAACGGAAACGTCATCCTGATTTACGGAGCTGCCGGTGACGGGCAACAGGATCTGAACGCCGGGCGCCGGTTTCCGGCTGGCGATATCCGTAATCAACTCGCCTTTGGGCAGTACCTTGCCGGAAAGAGCAAGGGTAACTAACTCAGGCCGGTAAAACTTTGCATAAAACTGATCGATGCCATAGACTTGGTTACCGATGCGCACATTGAGATGTCTGGCGCCGCCCGGCGACGCATTGAAATAACCTTCCGGGGTAATGGCCATCCATTCGCCGTCGGTAAAACTGATGAACTGGACAAGCTCTCTGCCGGTTGCAATATCCCAGACACGGCTGATTGCCCCGGGGCCGTCATTGGTCAGCAGATAGTGTGAGTCGGGAGAAACGGAGGCGGAATTCATCGTGCCTACCATCGTTGTGAGGGTCCTCATCCCGGTGAACTGTTTGATCTCCTGTCTCGTTTCAACACTCCACAGCCGCACAATCTCATCTTGCCCTCGAGCGACGATATATCTGCCGTCGGGTGAATAGCCGACGAATGAGACGGATCGATCAGAATCAGACTTGTTTAGCGCCTTCAGTTCTTTTCCCGACTTCGCATCCCAAAGCCGTACGGTACCATCCCGGCCACCCGAGACCAGAAAACGCCCGTCGGGAGAAAAGGCCACCGAGGTTACATTCCCATCGTGTCCGCGCAGACTTTTAGTTTCTTTGCCGGTTGCGATGTTCCACATTTTTATGGCGCCATCGGTGCCTGCGGAAGCAATCGTTTTTCCATCCGGGCTGAACGAAACGGCATAAACTCCGGTGAAGGCTCCATAGATATCACTTCCCTTTCCGGGAATATGCCCGGTAAATGTTTTCAACACCGCACCGGTTGAACCGTCCCGAAGTTTAACCAGGGCATCGTTTCCCGCCGATGCCAGGTACCGACCGTCGGCAGAATAGGCGACCGAAAGAACGCCGCCCGTATGTCCGGGCACGGATAATTTCTCCTTGCCTGTTTTGAGATCCCAGAAGCGCAGCGTCGTATCGAGGCTTCCCGTAACAAGCGTGCCGGTTGTGGATGAGAAGGCTGTTGATGAAACATCCTTCTCATGACCTGTGAGGACCGTGACACGCTTGCCTACCGCCATATCCCAAATGGATACGTATTTGCCCCCGACAATGGCGGCAATGTTCCCGCGCCGCGCAAAATTTACACTGGTAATGGTTTGACCACTGCCCTTAAAGCTTTGCACCTCCCGATCGGCGGGTATGTCCCAAAGAGTGATTCCTCCATCAAGGCGCATCAGCAACAGCCCTTGGCCGTCGGGCGTAAAGGAAATGTTTTCAAAAGGAATTGCTCCTTTTTTTCTCAGCTCTTTTATCTCCTGCCCCGTCCCTGTATTGAATAGTCAAACTGTCTGGCTAAGGGTAATATGTCCTCCATCTCCATCCCCGAAAAGAAGTATCCGGCCATCTTGCGAAAGTTTGTTTGGCTTGAATCCCCCGGGCGTTGCAATAACTTTAACGGTTTGGCGGGCAGCTACATCCCAAATCCTGACCGTTCCATCGTCTTTACTTGCCGTCAGAGCGATGGTCCCATTGCCGGCAATCGAGATGGAATCAATAGAACCGGTATGCCCGCCTTTCACAGACCAGAGCACTCTCCCCGTAGCAGCATCCCACAATTCCAAACTGTTGTCGTTATAGGACAAGACACGACTGCCGTCCGGCATAAACGCGGAATTGAACTTGGAAATATTCTTTTTGAATTCGCTGATGACTCTTCCGGTCAGCAGGTTCCAGAGAATGGCTGGTTTAGAGACATATCCCATAAGCTTCATCTCTCCCGGCTCTTGAGTCAGGGCAAAGCGGCCATCAGGGGATACGATCATTTCCGTGCGGACATTTTTCAGATCAAGTCCTCCCATTTCGCGCCCGGTAGAGGTTTCCCATAGATGCACTTTAGGGTAGAGCTTATCGGAAATCATGAAGTACTTTCCCCCGGACAGGAAAGTTATTGGTGGCATGACGAGATCCAGTCCTTTCCTGGTAACGGTGTAGCTCGCCTGACCATTTTGCAGATTCCATAGCCTGATAATCGCTCCATCGGCTCCCAGCTCACAGGAAACGGCGTGCAGCCCGTCGGGGGTGAATGCCAACGACGGGGCGGATTTGTGTCCCGATAAGGTGCGGATCTCACGGCCGGTTTGCACATCCCACAGTTTGACGGCGCCACCCCAGCCGCCCGACAGTAGATATTTACCGTCTGCGGACATGCAGACGGTTTGAACCCAGGCGCTATGGCCAAGCTGAAGGAAGATTTCCGGACCCTGCTGACTTCCTGCCGGGTCAAGCTTGTCAGCGGCAAAGACAAGGCTTGTGGACAGAATGGCAATCATTCCAATCGTGACGGATAGCAAGCGCCATAGATCCTTCAATCTGAACATTTTTTTCTCCTCTTAAAGTTACCGGGCACTTTCATTAATTTTCTTACAAAATTCTTTACGGCTCTCATCTTAATTGTCCTTTTTTAGCGACAACATCTCATTGCACTTTTCCAACAGGGAACGCCTGCCCACTGATAGAGATGGTGGGATACTGCGCACGCTTGAATATTTTTTCCGCCAGGACGGGTACTTCATTATCTACATAATCCGCCAAGTCTGTTGTTTTAATATACCCCGTCTTGCCCTTGTCCGCCTTACCTTTCAGGCCTTCGGTTAACACAAATGTAAACAGGCCGTGACCCTGATAACCCTCCAGCGCTTCCTGCACAGAGGTGGATGCCGAAAGGATGGTTGAGCCCACCGCCCGGCTTAAAATCTTCAGCGCTGTATCTTCGCTCATCCCGCGGGTGAGCATGGCTACCTGAATGGCTTCGCCTAATGCGCCTGCGTTGCAGGTATCGATAATAATCAGTTTCTTGGTGGCCGGGATATTGGCAATCGCCTCTTTGAGCATGTGCTGCGATATTGCGTCGGTCTTCAGTTTTTCTGTTCTCAGGGATCCTACGTTTGAGGTAATCAGAAAATATTCCCCTTCATCCACAGTCCCGTGGCTGGCGATGTAAAAAACAAACAGGTCATCCGGACGCAGCGACTGAAACGATTTGATCTCCCGGAGAATCGCTTCGCTCGTTGTTTCTTCCGGTTTGGTCATTTTTTTGATTGTCACCCGGTCAAAGAGTCCTTCGGATGCACTCTGGAGAGTAGCGGCAAACAAGTCTGCATCCGCTGTGGAATATTGAAGCTTGAGTTTTGGATTTTTAAATTCGTTAATCCCGATCACCAGCGCAGTAAGTGACGGCTTTCCCGACGATGCAAAGGATGCGGTCACTTCCAGTGTCGCTTCATTGCTCTGCATGCTGTTGTCACCGTTGAAGGCTACAGCCTTGATGATATTTCTTCCGCTGACCAGTTTTAACGAATAGGTCTTTACCAGCGCCTTATCCGTTTTCTCCCGGACCATCACGGAACGGCTGTCCATCACGACGGCGGTGCCGTTGAGGTAGAGTCGCACATCCCCGATGCCTCCGCCCTGTTCCGCAAGACGAAGCCGCACAGTCACTTCGTCCGCACTGACCGAAGAAGGGGTATCGACAATCTGTACGGAAGGCGGTTCTTTCACATCCGCCAGTTTCCGGAAATCGGCAAGCGAACCGCCCGACAAAGCCACCTTCACCAGATCGGGACGATAGAATGCCTCCCGGTAGTTTTCGATCCCGTAAACCTGCTCACCCACGCGAACATTGAGGTAACGCTCTCCTTTGGCCGAGGCGTTGTAGTATCCTTCCGGTGTGATGACGATCCATTCGCCGTCGGTAAAGCTGATAAACTGCGCGAGTTCCTTGACTGCGCCCAGGTCATACTGGGCCATGGCCACCCGGTGATTGACCATCGCCCTGCGGGCATCGGCGGAGAGCTCCACGCCCGAAATGTTGCGATTGGCTGCGATCGTGGCGCTTTTTTGGCCCGAGGTCAGATTCCACAGGTTCAACTCGCCGACATCCCGATCCGCCGCAACCATCATTTTCTGATCCATGGAGACGGCAAAAGCGCCTCCGGAGACATACTCCTTATGCCTGTAGATGAGTTTGCCCGTCTCCAGATCGACCACGCTGAAAGCCCCTTCATTGTCGGCGGCATAAATCGTTTTCCCATCGGCGGAAAACAGAGAGAATACGCCATCCGTGATGCTTTCCATCGTCCTTGCCCTACGGCCCGTGGCCGCATCCCAGAGCATGTTTTTGGAAAGCAGATAGGCGCCGTCCGAAGAGAAAGTCACCCAGTAGCCCGGGCCGTTGGGGGTTTGAAAATCGAGCACTTTACGGCCTGTAGCGGCGTCGAGGAGTATGGGACCGCAGGCAATATGACGGCTGTCGGGGGAAAAGGCCAGAACGCCGTTTCCATAATTTACATAATCACCGGCTTCCACCTCTTCGTAGTTCGCAGGCACATAGTCCGTTTTGAATTCGGAGATCTTTTGGCCGTCTCGCAAATTCCAGATTCTAAGCATGCCGAACCGGGCCATTGTTGCCGCATATTGATTGTCAGGCGAAAAAGCGATAGCGATGATCCTATTATTTTCTTCCACTTTGATGGTTTTCAAAAGCGCGCCGGCGCCGACATCCCAAAACTGCAACATCCCCGATTCATCGCCAGTAACGGCGTAGCCGCCTTTGAAAGAAAGAGCCATCGCACTGATCTTCGCTGTGGCAAGGCCTGAAAACGGATTCCCTGCGCGGCCGGTCGCCGTGTCGAAGGCTTGCAAGGTTTGGGATGAAGGAGCAATGATTTTTTTTCCGTCATAGGTGAGCAGACCGAAGTGGACGGGAAACCGCCTGATCTCTTTGCCGCTTTTGACATCCCACAGGCGGATATCCCGGTCATAACGATTCTTGGTCAAAACGATGTTGGGCAAGGCGGAGATGGAAACGGAAACTATCGCCCCCTTCTGCCCGAAGCGTCCCAGCGCCCGGCCGGTGTTGATATCCACCAACTCTTTATCGTTTAACTGGTCATTATGGCTGATCTTCTTTTTAGGTTGGGCATCAGGGGCAAATAGTTTCTGCTCCTGGACTTGCGGCGCACGATATTCCCGGGACAAAAAATATTTCCCGTCGCCCGAGTAGCCGCCGAAAGCGACATCCACGTAACGCTTGACTTCGCGTCCGTCCAAAGCTAAAACTCTGACCGTATGGCCTGTTTTTTTCTGATCGTGGGCGATAAGCAAATGCCGGTTGTCCGCTGAAAATCCGATGGACCAGAGATATACACCCTGCAAATTCAGGGCGGTCATTTCCGCGCCGCTTGCGAGGTTCCACAGCCGGATGTCGTTGCCTTGCGCCGCACTCAGGATGTACTGACCGCCAGGCGAGATGACGGCCTTGTAAATCTGCCCGGTATGCCCCTGGAAAGTTCTCTTCAGTTGCCCGTCGCTTCTATCCCACAATTTCATCGTCTTGTCGTAGCTGGCGGACAGGAGGTATTTGCCGTCCGGCGTGAATTGTACGGCTGTAATGGTTTCCCGATGGGCGTCGATATTTCTCAGCATCCTGCCCGAGGCCGCGTCCCAGAGCATGAGCTGCCCTTTTGAAGAACCGGTCAGGAGATAATTCCCGTCCGCGGAATATGCGAACGCATTGGCATCAGCGGTCTGGCTTTTCAGCGCTTTGACCTCCTGGCCGTTTTGGATATCCCAATACCTGATCGCCCCGTTATCGTCACCGGACATGGCGTACCGCCCGTCCGGGGAGAACCGGACAAAGGTGACCTCGCTTGCGTGAGCAAAACTCCGAATTTCTTTTTCATCGTCAACGCTCCACAGTTTCATCGTGTTGTCGCGGCTGCCGGAAAGAGCATATTTGCCGTCGGAAGAAAAGGCGAGGGCTTCAATTGCTTTTTGGTGGCCTGCGAAAACGGCCCCGGCTTGCCCCCTTTTTAAATCCCAAAGCCTCACGGTTTTATCCCGGCTGCCGGAAAGCGCATAACGATTGTCGGAGGACAGCGTGACAACGTCGATCCTGTCCGTGTGCCCGGACAGTGTGGCAAGAATCCGGCCGGTGGCAATTTCCCAAAATATCAGTGTTTTGTCTTTGCTTTGCATGATCGACTCCGACGCGCTTTCCCGCACGGAAGAAAACATCAGCCGGCCGTCGTTGGAAATGGCGTTACGGGAGCCGAAACCAAATCCCAGACGGCTTGCAACAGGACCGGACTGGGGCCGCTCGACAACACCGGTGACGACACCCCTGGAGACATCAGCCATATACAGCCTGAGGCCGACGATGGCTCGCAGTACGTTGCCGTCGAAAGAAACACAACGGCCGCTTGTGGCTCCGCTCATTTCACTCAAGGCAAATTCCCGAATCTTTCCGCCAGTCTCGATATTCCAGACGCTTACCTTTCCCTTCCAGTTAAAAGAGAAAAATGAGCGGCCGCCAGGCAGAAAGGCGACAAATTCAACATCATCATTGTCCTTGAACGTCCTGATCAGTCTGCCGCTTTCGGTTTCCCATAGTTTGATGCTGTCGTCACCACTTCCGGAAAGAAGCCACTGGCCGTCCGGCGACAGATCGACTGTATTGATGGATGACGTATGTCCGATCTGGACGAAGGTTTCCGGGGCCGATTTCCCGGTGGCAACCGCAAAAGATGGGATGACGGCTATTATCGCGATCATACCCAAACCGATCATCAGCGGGCGTAATAAATTTTTGTAGGCAAACATATGAATACTCCTGATATTTGATTTCTTCGGACATTCCGTAAATTAATTAGTCGACATAACCTGTTTTTGCTCCGGTAATCTTCCGACCGTCGTGCTGAACCGTGCAGTGATTCCGTCCCAGGCCTCTTTTCGGCACAATTGTGATTGTTTCAGCGCCAGGAATGATTATGTAATCCGTTGCGGGGAATTTTGACAAGAGTTCTTCCCGGGACATGCCCGTTCGCGCCATACCACAGGCATCTGCGGCCATGCGTTTTGCCAGGTTCATCTCATAAATATAATACCCGGCCGATAATCCGACAAGCAGTGCAATCGCATAAAATATTTTACGAACAACAGAACGGCTTATTTTATCATCTGATGTTAAACCGCTGTGTGGCCAAAAGATTCTGCGGGCTGTCTTGCGCAGAAAATAATAAAGACCCGCCATTCCCAGGATAAACAGCAGCGGCGTGCCTTTTTCGTCTTCAAAAAGCGGCGTAAACGGCAAAACGAAAAAAGACAGAAAAATCAAAATGGCCGGGTAGCGGGCAAAACGCGCATACCGGATTAATCCGGAACCGGTCACTGCCGAGGCGAATGCATAAGTAACGGCAAGTGCAACGGTGGTGATGCCGCCTTCAGCAATTAATCTGATATTCACAAAGACAGGAACGGAAATAAAAATCAGGAGGCACCCGATGACCCGGATCGAAGCATAGGCATTTCGTTCGTCCTTGAGCTGTTTTTTCTCTTCTTTGGTTACCCACCGTCCTTGAAAAAGCAGCATCTTTTTCTTTTGAGCTTCCCCTGTTGATAATCCGTCGCGGGGAATACCCCAATCCGTGTTAATCAATAAATCCGTGCGTTCGGGCTGATATTTTTTTAGCAAGATTCTTTACCTTCTATTTGAGTGACTATCCACGGGGCTGTCTCCTGCCGGACCGAGGATAAAACCGATTGCGGCGGTCGACTTTTGGGGACCCGCTGCCGGAAGTATGGATCGTTTTTACTGTGAATGATCGCCACCAAAAGGAAAAGAAGCATCACCAGCACAAGAATAATCCATCCGTTTGCTCTGAACTTCAGCATTGCGGGAAACAGGCCGGAAATATTCCCCTGAGCTTCCTGCCCGTCCCGGGGGAAACTGTAAATCAGGCCAAGGACAACCGGCGGCCCCAGTACGGGAAGGATAGCCGCCATGAGTATCAGATAGAATCGCCAGGTGTTCAAGGGACGACCGTCCCGCTGGTGCAGTTCAGCATAAGCGCCGGATGCCAGCAGTATCCAGGAAAAAGGGTAGATGAGTTTGAAGAAGGCATCCGCTCCGGACGCGGACATCATCCCGAAAAGAATGGCTGCAACATGACAAATCAATCCGGCAGCCAGGGCGTTCTTTCCGAATGTTGTATCAGCGATATCCCGCATACGGTTTATCTTATTTCCGAAAACCGGCTAGCCTTTTCCAGAATCATTTTGGCGCCGGTTTTCTTTTCAACAACTTTCATCGCGTATTGTCCGCTTGCTTTAAACGGTCCGGCAAGCTCCAGGATGATTTCAATCAGGCTATAGTGAATGACCCACGCATCGCCGCGGAGCACCGGATCATCCATGTGGATGGAATAAAGCCAGTCCGCAGAATGCCCCAGGAAAACGCAGGCCACAACATTCTTTTTAAAATCCACAGACGGCGAAGGCTCTCCAAAAGCCCGTTTCCAGAGGTCAGACCATTCTTCCGGCGTTTCAACCACTTTAATGAAAGGTTCTATTTGTCGGGACGCCGAACCTTTCCAAACCATCGGTTGATCAACCGCAAAAGCTTGACGCCCTGTCATGCCTCCTGCAAACAAAAATATCAGCAGGATCAAATAGAGATAATGCCTTTTTTTCATGTTTTTTCTCCCCTGCAGACGATGACGCTCTTAGCCATAACACCGGGATAATCGTCCGAATCCGCCGATACTATGAACCATGATGTTATTTCTGTCAATTCAGACATTTTTTGAACGATTAAGGCAACCGCCCCTGAAAAAGTCATTTTTCTCTAAAAAACTTGAATGGAGACTGGCGTTTATGAAAGGATTACTGAGAATGCGGCTCTTTTGCCCCGCATATTGAAAGATAAATGGGGTTTTAATGACTCGACCAGGGCTAAGCCAATCCGAATTTTTGCATTTTCCGGAAGAGAGTCTTGCGGTTGATTCCTAGAGCCGCGGCGGTTTTGCCGCGATGCCAGTTATGTTCCGACAAGGCTTCCAAAATATAATCTTTTTCCCGGGATTTCAGAGACTTCAGGTTCATCGTGGATTCTTCCGCCTGTGTCACACCCTGTTTCTGAAACGGCTGTATCCGGACCGCAGGAACGGTCCTTGCCGCAAAACCTGTCCTGACCGGTTTCCCGTCTTCCGGCAACTCCGCTTTCAGACACGTCGGCCGGATGGTTGGACCATCCGCAAAATCCAGTCTTTTTAACGTCAGGTAGCGTTGCAGAACGTTCTGAAGCTCCCGGATATTCCCCGGCCAGTCGTAGTTCAGCAGGGATTCGTTAATATATCCGGGCAGCGGGGGATGAT